>Ga0316611_1000255_pt1 | contig 20031 bp, 19 predicted proteins | sample MIS2016202_MG_FD_207675 | JGI IMG/M metagenome (GOLD analysis project Ga0316611, IMG submission 207675) | Microbial mat bacterial communities from Middle Island sinkhole, Lake Huron, Michigan, United States - MIS.2016.202 | ecosystem: Environmental > Aquatic > Freshwater > Lake > Sediment... | reverse complement strand
AATTATACCTATTTCAATAAATATTGGGAAGGCAATTTATTACGAAATAATGAAAATTTAGGAAAAGTTGAATCTCATACCTTAAGCTATATGTTTAATTATGGATTAACCAATAAATTAAATGTAATGGCTACTATTAATTATTCTTCAAATTCAGCTTCGGTTGCATATTTAGATAATCAAAAAGGTTTTCAAGATGTAGGATTATTTATTAAATATAACCCTTATACAAAGTTTGTGAAAAATGGATTCTTTGATTTTTTCGCTATAGTTGGTGCCTCTATTCCTACACAAAAATATAATGTAGAAATTCAGCCCTTAAGTTTGGGTTTAGGAAGCAAAAATGTGTATGGAGAAGCAATAGCAAACTTCACACATAAAACAGGCTTATATGCAACTGCTGTTTGTGGATTTACGTATAAATCGGATGTGGAATTATACAAAGATGCTATTATTTATAAAGACAAATATTATTACACAAACATGGCTCCCGTTCAAAATACCTTAGATTATTCTATTTCAGCTGGTTATACACAAGATGATTTTCGTGCAGTACTGAAATTTGAACAAAGTTTTGGGTTAGATGGTGATGATATTCGATATAATGAAGCACCACAAGTTACCAATCAAATGGAATATCAAAAAATTGGTGTGTTTAGTAAATACTACTTTAACAATCGTTTGGCCGTGGAAGGGGAAACGCAATATACGTTAAATGGTAGAAATATAGGTAAGTCCATTTCCTATAATTTAGGCATTTCTTATGTAATTGGTAAATTTTAAAATAAAATAATATGATAAATAAAATAAATAGGTTTTTTTTCTCAATCGTACTATTAACTTTCTTTTCTTGTAATAAAGATTTAGAAAAAGAAGAATTAAGCCCCATTCAATTTACTTCCATTGATACAAATGGAGGGAATTGGAAAACCTATATCGTAAGTTCTGGTACCGAAATTACAGTAAATGCTCCCAGTTCGCCTACCTCTACTGAATATCTAACAGAAATAACACAATTACAAAATACAACTCAAAATGCAACTTCCGAGCAAAAATCAAAAGCCAATTATTGGGCTGCAGGTGGAACCATGCGTTGGCATGAATTAACCAGAGAAATTGCTGTAACCTACAATGATTTACCCAAATTTAATCCTACTACTGGAAAATACGATGCCCCTGATGTAAATAATCCATCTGCACTCCCTAAATATCCATTTGCAAACCCAGATTATGTTTCTCGCGTTTTTGCCTTATTAGCCGTTGCACAATACGATGCTGCTGTTACAGTTTGGAATGTAAAAATGAAATATATGAGAATGGCACCCTCAACCTACAACTCAAATATAAAAACATCTGTTCCACAAAATATTGCACTCCCTACTTATCCTTCCGAAGATGCAGCAATTGCAGCTGCTTCAAGAGAAATCTTAAAAGTCTTATTCCCAAATGAAATTCAATATTGGACTAAATTAGCAACGGAACATCAACAAAGTAGATTGTGGGCCGGAGCAAATATGCAAAGCGATATAGATGCTGGTGAAAGTATCGGGAAAGCCATTGCAGCAAAAGTTTTACTATATGCCAAAACCGATGGATTTAGTGGAGCCGGCAATCAATCTAATGTTCCCGCAATGATAGCCGATGCACAATCCCGTGGAACTACTGAAATATGGAAAAGTTTAGAAATTCCTGCAAGACCGCCCTTATTACCTAATTTAGGAAAAGTAAAAACATGGAATTTAACCTATAACGATATGATTATCAACCGTCCACCACCACCACCAACAGTAAATTCTGATGAATTTAAACAAAATATTTCTGAACTAAAATATTATCGTGATCACAGAACACAAGAACAAATAAAAATTGCTAATTTTTGGGCTGATGGTACTTCTACCCAAACGCCTCCCGGCCATTGGAATAAAATTGCTTGTGATAATGTTTATTCTCATAAAATGAATGAATTACGAGCAGCTAGAACCATGGCTTTGGTTTCTACCGCCATTCAAGATGCCGGAACAGCTTGTTGGGATGCTAAATATTATTATTTTTTAGCTCGTCCAACAACCGTGGATTCTAGCATTACAACTCCTATTGGGATTCCTAATTTTCCCGCTTATACTTCAGGACATTCCTCTTTTTCTGGCGCCGCTGCTTCTGTTTTAAGTTATATTTTTCCTGAAAATACAAATAGTTTTATCCAAAAAGCACAAGAAGCGGCAGATTCACGCGTATATGCGTGTATTCATTTCAGATTTGATAGTGAAGAAGGTTTGAAAAATGGAAAGAAAATGGGAAATTATGCAATTAATAGAGGAAAAAATGATGGTTCTGATTGATTTTGGAATTGTAGATAATTAAGTATAGGTTTTTATTATTTTTCAGCCAATTTTTAAAACCTTACAAGATTTCGTTTCTCAAACATGTCAGGTCTGTAGCCAAGCGGAAGTTCTGACAGGTTTTAATATAGCTAATTTAAAATTAAGAAAACTGCAATAATGCTTTACATATTTCAGCGAAATATGTAAAGTATTTTTATATTTGAAAAATAAAATGAACACTAAAGAAATATTTTCAATTAATAAACAAATTCAATCTTCAATGCAAAAATATATTTCATTTTTAATCCTTCTTTTCATTTTTAATTCTTGCAAGAAAGATAAAATGTATGAAGCGCCAAAAGACGCATTATTCGTGAAAATTGATTCGCTTCATTCCAACATCAATTTTAAAAACCAAATAAACGACACCGAAGAACTAAACATTTTTTCGTATCGAAATTTTTACAACGGTGGTGGCGTTGGAATTGCAGATATAAACAACGACAAACTACCCGATATATTCTTCACTTCAAATCAAGGTAAAAATAAATTGTATTTGAATAAAGGTAATATGAAATTTGAAGATATTTCTAAAAAAGCAGGTGTGGAAGGCAACGGAACTTGGAGTACAGGTGTTACTTTTGTAGATATTAATAATGATGGATTAATGGATATTTATGTTTGCCATGCTGGTTTCAAAACAAATGAAAAACGAAAAAATGAATTATTTATCAATAAAGGAAATCAAAAGTTTGAAGAAAAAGCCAAGGATTTTGGCTTAGATATCGATGGATTTTCTATTCAAGCTGCTTTTTTTGATTACGATAAAGATGGAGATTTAGATTGTTATATTTTGGCTAACAGCCCAATTCCTGTAAGTGCTTTAGCCTATGAAAACAGGCGAGACATAAAAGATGATGAATGGCAAGTTCCTGATGATTACAAAGGCGGAGGAGATAAATTATTACAAAACAACAATGGAAAATTTGAAGATGTTTCTGAAAAAGCGGGTATTTTTCAAAGTTTACAAGCCTTTGGTTTAGGAATTACTGTAGGAGATGTTAACGGTGATAATTGGACTGATATATATATTTCAAACGATTTTTTTGAAAGAGATTATTTATACATCAACCAAAAAAACGGAACTTTTAAAGATGAATTTGAGAAAAGAATTAAACATTCGTCCATCGCTTCTATGGGAGCTGATATGCAAGATATAAACAACGATGGAAAACCGGAAATTTTTGTAACCGAAATGCTTCCTGAAAACGATACAAGACTAAAACAAACAACCAATTTTGAAACTTATGATGTTACAAATCAAAAACAAGCCGTTGGTTTTTATCACCAATTTATGCAAAATACATTGCAATTAAATCAAGGAAATGGCACATTTTCAGATATTGCATTTTACAGCGGAACCGCAGCTACAGATTGGAGTTGGGGCGCATTAATATTCGATATGGATAGTGATGGGTTTAACGATATTTATGTCTCAAACGGAATAAAACATGATTTAACAGATAATGATTTTATGGACTTTTTTGCTAACGACATTATTAAAAAAATGGAAGTTTCTGATATTAAAAAAAGTGTTGATTCCATTATTGCAAAAATGCCCACAACTCCCATACCAAACTATGCATTTCAAAACAATAAAAATTTAACATTTTCTAATAAATCCTCCGCTTGGGGTTTGGCTTTTCCTACATTTTCCAGCGGTTCGTCTTATGCTGATTTAGACAACGATGGTGATTTAGATTTGGTTGTAAATAATGTAAATTCTACCGCCCTTTTGTTTGAAAACAAAGCCAAACAAAAAGGTTCCGATTTTTTAAAAATTCATTTGAAAGGAAGCGAACAAAATCGAAATGCAATTGGTACTTCAGTGTATTTATATGCAGGAAATTCAGTTCAAAAAAGAGAACAATATCCTTCTCGGGGCTTTCAATCTTCTGTGGATTTTCCTTTGATTTTCGGTTTGGAAAAAGGCAAGAAAATAGATTCTTTGGTTGTAGTTTGGGATAATAATAAAATGCAAATAATTAAAACCGAAATAAAATCCAATTCTCAATTAGAATTTGATATAAAAAATGCAAATGCTACTTTTATTCCTGAAAATGAAAATATTCAAAACCTATATTTTACTGAAATTCCTTCCCAATTTTCAGCTCACAAAGAAAATATTTATTACGATTTCGATTCAGAAGGATTAATTCCATCGATGCTTTCCTGTGAAGGGCCAGCAATGGCAAAAGGTGATGTAAATGGAGATGGTTTTGAAGATGTTTTCATCGGTGGAGCTTTAGGACAGGAAGGAAAAATTTATTTGAATATAAATGGAAATTTTCAAGCAATAACCAATCCTTTATTGGAAAAAGACAAAGGTTTTGAAGATGTTTCGGCCGTAATGGTTGATGTAGATAACGACAAAGATTTAGATTTAATTGTAGGAAGTGGCGGAAATACTTTGATTGAAGGTAGTGAATTTTATCGTGACAGACTTTATTTTAACGATGGAAAAGGTAATTTTAATGCAGTAAACTACAACATAAATTCAGTAAAATCAAATACTTCGGTAGTGGCAGCATTTGATTTTAATAATGATGGTTTTGTAGATTTATTTTTCGGAAATAATTGTGTATCAAAAATTTATGGTGCTCATACTCAAAACACTTTAATGCAAAACGATGGCAAAGGAAATTTTAAAGAAGTAACTGATTTTGTGGCAAAAGATTTAAAATCTTGTGGAATGGTGAATGATGCAATTTGGGAAGATATTAACGGTGATAATCGAAAAGATTTAATTGTTTTAGGCGATTGGATGTCGCCAAAAATTTTTATGAATACAGGAAAAAAAATGGATTTAAAACCCGATTCAGGATTAGAAAACAGTTTTGGCTGGTGGCACAGTATTTTGGCTGTTGATGTAGATAAAGATGGCGATTTGGATTTAGTTTTAGGCAATAATGGTCAAAACAACATATATTTTGCTGATAATTCAACCCCCGCAAAAATGTTTGTAAAAGATTATGATAAAAACGGAACTACCGAAGCTATTTTTACCCATTTTACTGAAGGAAAAGACAAGCCCATTCATTCTAGAAGAGAAATTGCAGCACAACTTCCAGTTTTAAAGAAAGAAAATTTAGCTTTTTCAGAGTACGCAAAAAAATCATATCAAGAAATTTTCACCTCAAAGGAACAAGAAAATACCATTGAAAAGATGGTAAATGAAAGAAGAAGCCTAGTTGCCATAAACAACGGAAAAGGAAATTTTAAACTCATTCCTTTGCCAGCTCAAGCTCAGTTTTCATCCGTCTATTCTATCCAATGTTTTGATATGAATACAGATGGAAATCTAGACATAATTTTAGCTGGAAACAATTACAATTTGCGCCCGCAATTTTCACGAGATGACAGTTTTTCAGGCGATATTTTCCTTGGAAATGGGAAGGGAAATTTTACATGGATTCCACCATATATGTCTGGCTTACAGTATAATGGACAAGTAAGAAATATATTATTTGTTGATAATAAATTAATATTAGGAATGAATAATGGAGTTCCGAAAGTGTTTAAGTTTAAATAACCAAAACCCTTCCAGAGTTTCAAACTCTGGAAGGGTTGAAAAATAATTATATGACCCAATATATCGCACACATTGCACTTTTGGTAGAGGATTACGACCATGCCATTGCTTTTTATACTCAAAAATTAGGTTTTGATTTAATTGAAGATACAAAATTAGATGAATTCAAAAGATGGGTTTTAATTGCACCCAAAAATGCAAAAGAATGTAAAATTCTATTAGCAAAAGCAAGTAATGAGGAACAGAAAAAATTCATTGGAAACCAAAGTGGAGGAAGAGTTTTCATGTTTTTATATACCGATAATTTTGAAAGAGATTATCAAAATTTAATTGTAAATGAAGTAAAAATAATTCGGGAACCCAAAGTAGAATCGTATGGAAAAGTATTGGTTTTTGCTGATTTATATGGAAATTTATGGGATTTGATAGAACCTGTAAGATCAGAAGCGAAGCGGAAGTTCTGACAGGTTTTGAAAATTTAAAATAAGTATTAAAATAAATAAAAATATAACCTTGACAGGACTCTCAGAACTGTCAGGTTAGAAAAAAAACATGATAACAAACAGCACTCCTTCTGATATTAATGAAATTTTCAGGTTATACAATTTAGCTTCTGAATATCAAAAAACAAGATTCCACGTAGTTTGGCCAGAATTTGAACAAATATTGGTGGAGACTGAAATCAAAGAAAATAGGCAATTCAAATTATTAATTGACGGGAAAATTGCTTGTATTTTTGCAATTACATTTAATGACCCACAAATTTGGGAAGAAAAAGACAATTCCGAATCTATTTATATACATAGAATTGCTACAAATCCTGAATTTAGAGGTAGTAATTTCGTTAAAATAATTGTTGAATGGGCAAAAGAATATTGTAAAGAACATTACAAAACCTTTATTCGAATGGACACAATTGGCGAAAATAAAAAACTTATCGAACATTATACTTTATGTGGTTTTGAGTATTTGGGATATATAAAATTGAAAAGTACAGAAGGACTCCCCGCACACTATCAATATGATGATTGTTGTTTGTTTGAGATTGATTTAAAAAAGCAAATATGATAAAAAAAGTTTGTATATATTGTGCTTCGAGTAATCAAATAAGTCAAAAATTTTTTGATGATACAGAAAAATTAGCCTCTATTTTAGTAGAAAACAAAATTGAAGTAGTTTTTGGTGGCGGGGCCTTAGGATTAATGGGGAAATTAGCAGACACTGTAATTTTAAAAGGAGGAAAAATAACAGGAATTATGCCTCATTTCATGAAAGAAGTAGAATGGGCACATAAAAATGTAAGTGAATTTCATTTTACCGAAACAATGGCGGAACGAAAAGAAAAATTTTTAATTGGAATAGATGCCTTAATTGCCCTGCCTGGAGGTAGTGGAACTTTAGAAGAACTATTTGAAGCGATTACCTTAAAAAGATTGGGTTTATTCACAAAACCAATAGTAATTTTAAACACAGATGGCTTTTATAACCCACTAATTGAAATGCTTGAAAAATGTATATCTGAAAATTTTATGTCAGAAAAAAATAGAGAAATTTGGACTATAATTTCCGAGCCTGAAAAAATAATTCAAGCCATAAATACCTCACCAATTTGGTCTGAAGATGCCATTCATTTTGCTACAATGAAGTAAATTATTTAATACTCAATTATATAACTGCTTATCAAAAGAAAAAATAATGTTAAAAAAAATTTCTATTTTATGCTTTTTATCAATCCTAATATCATGCGAAAAATCCTATCTTTTACAAGAAGTTTCTGCAGATGATTCAGGCGTAAATTTCACTAATGAAGTAAAGGAAAAAGGCAAAGCCAATATTTTAGATTATCTCTATTTTTATAACGGAGGTGGCGTTTCTGTTGGAGATATAAATAATGATAATTTACCCGATTTATACTTCGTTTCCAATCAAGGGAAAAATAAATTATACTTAAATAAAGGCAATTTACAATTTGATGATATTTCAGCAAATGCTGGTATTGAAGGCAATTCAACTTGGGATACAGGAGTCACAATGACAGATATAAATGGCGATGGTTGGTTAGATATTTACGTTTGCTCCGTAGTAGGAATAAATGAATTTACAGGCCAAAACCAGTTGTATATCAATAATAAAAACGGAACATTTTCAGAAAAAAGTAAAGAATTTGGTTTGGATTTTAAAAATTATTCTACTCAAGCTTCTTTTTTCGATTTCGATAAAGATGGCGATTTAGATATGTATTTACTCAATCAAAATATACACAATCCCCTTACATTTGGGACGAGCGAAAACAGGAATGTAAAAAATGAAAATGCAGGTGGAAAATTACTTCGAAATGACAAGGGAAAATTCATAGATATTTCAACTGAAGCTGGAATTTACGGAGGTCAAACTTCTTATGGCTTGGGAATTTCTGTTGCCGATTTCAATCAAGATGGTTGGGACGATATCTACATAAGCAACGACTTTCATGAAGACGATTATCTATACATCAATCAACAAAATGGCACTTTTAAAGACGAAAGAAAAAACAAAATTACCACAACTAGCAAATTTTCAATGGGAAATGATGCTGCAGACATCAATCATGATGGCTTTTCCGATTTAATTTCTATTGATATGCTTCCAAAAGAAGAAAAATATCTTAAAATATCACCAAACGATGACGATTTTGAAATTCAAAAATTGAAAACCGAAATGGGATATTTACCACAACAAATGCGAAATTGCTTACAAATAAATCAACAAGGAAAACACTTTTCCGAGCAAGCATGGTTGTACGGCGTGGCCGCTACAGATTGGAGTTGGTCGCCTCTTTTTGCCGATTTTGATTTAGATGGAAATACCGATTTATTCATTGGAGCAGGAATTGCGAAACGGCCCAATGATATGGATTATATCAAGTACATTTCCAATGATGAAATTCGTTCCAAACTAAATTCTTCAGGCGAATTAGACCAAACAGTAATCGATAAAATGGCTTCCGGTGCAGTAAAAAATTATATTTACGCAGGAAAGACCAACCAATTTATAGACAAAACAAATGATTGGATGAAAGAGGATATTCTGATTTCTAATGGAGCAGTTTACACAGATTTAGATAACGATGGAGATTTAGACCTAGTGTTAAATAATTACAATTCAAAATCAAAAATTTTTAAAAACATTACCGAAAATAAATATTTTTTAAAAGTAAAATTTAAAACCCCCACCCAAAATACTTTCGGAATTGGCACTAAAATTTATGCTTATTACAAAGGGAAATTATTTTACAATGAATTGCAAACAACTAGAGGTTTTCAGTCTTCAGTAGAACCAATTATACATTTTGGTTTGGGTAATTGCAAGCAATTAGACAGTATGAGAATTATTTGGAACGATGATACTACGGAACTACTTAAAAATATTAAAACCAATCAAACACTATCTTTTACACCTTCAAAAAATAGAAAAAAACACATATATAAAACCCAACATAATGTTGAAAATAATATTGCAGATGAATTCGGATTAAACGTTCAGCTTCCTGAAAATGAATTCAATGATTTAAATAGAGAAAAATTAATACCCTATAAAATCACCAATGAAAGTGCCGCTTTATCAGTGGGAGATATTGATGGAAATGGAACACATGATATTTTTATTGGATCTAGCAAAGGAAATTTATCCCATATATTTCTTCAAAATAATGGAAAATTTAAAGAAAAAATCATTCAAGATTTTGAAAAAGATAGAATGTGTGAAGATATGGATAGTCAATTTTTAGATGTGGATAATGACAAAGATTTAGATTTAATAATTATTTCAGGTGGTGGAGAATTTTATGGAAAAGCAATGCCTTTATTGAATAGAATTTACATAAATGATGGGAAAGGAAATTTTAAAAAAGAAGAAAACAGGCTACCCAAAACCTATGAAAATTCTTCTGTTGTTCGCAGTGTAGATTATGATAACGATGGCGATTTGGATTTATTCATTGGTGGAAGAGCAGTTGCCAACCAATTTGGAAAAATTCCGATTTCTTATCTTTTGTTGAATGATGGGAAAGGCTATTTTTCAATACAAAAAAATGAAGATTTACAGAAAGTCGGAATGGTAAAAGATGCCATTTGGACAGATATAAATTCAGATAAAAAACAAGATTTAATAGTAATTGGCGAATGGTTTTCACCCCAAATTTTTATCAATAAAAAAAATAAATTGGTAAATGAAACTGCAATATATATTTCACAAAATATTTCAGGGCTTTGGCAAACTGTACAACAATTTGATATAGATAATGATGGCGATTTGGATTTTTTATTGGGAAATTTTGGCATAAACACACGCTTTTTTGCAAATGAAAAAACACCTTTACAAATGTATGTTGATGATTTCGACCAAAATGGAAAAACAGAAACTTTTTTATCGATGTATAATTCCAACAACTATTACCCAATAAATTCAAAAGATGAATTACAAAGTCAATTGGTAAGTTTAATTGGTAAAAAATATGTCTTTTACAAAGATTTTGCAGGTAAAACTACCGAACAAATTTTTGACTCTAAATTATTAAATAAAGCCAAAAAATTTGAAATACATACATTGGCTTCAGGATATTTAAGAAATGATAATTCCAAATTAACTTTTGTTCAATTTCCAAATTCACTACAAATTTCACCATTAAAAAACCTGCTATATATTCCAGAATACAAAGCTATTTTAGCCATTGGAAACGCAAAAAACGTATCCCCTTATTTAGGAAATATAGATTCCGATGCAGGAAATTTAATTTTTTCAAACAAAAAAATTATCCCAATTTTAGATTTTGGATTTAATTATTTTTCTCGTCAAATAAATAAAACTGCAATACTAAAAATTCAGAATAAAAACTATATAATTTCAGTGGCAAACAACAACAAACTGATTTTGAATGAGGTAAAATAAATACACTATATTTGAAAATAAAATCATTTCAGAAATGAAAAAAAGATATCCGAAAACATTATCTTCTGGCGCTAACAATACAGTAATTGCTTTATCAGAAAACGAAGCAGGAAAGTTGTTTTTTGAAGACACACGTTCAGATATTGGTTCGGAAGCTGAAAAAATGAAGTATGCCAATTCTATAAATAATTTAGTAGTCCATTTTTTACGATTGGATTTATTGCCAAATGATACAGAAGTTTTAGTGATGGAACGCTTATTTCCTATTGATTTTCGTGCCTATGAATATGAAAAAAGACAACTTATTTTTGAAGCTTTTGAACACGAAATACATCAATTACATAAGGCCGGATTTGTTCACAGGGATATTCGCAGACCTTCAGATATAAAAGGATTTTCGTTTGATAATATTTTTCTTACAGATACAGGAATCAGACTAATTGATGTTGGAATTTCTGCATTAAGAAATCAAGTAGGTGAAAAATTATTTACCAAATTTGTAGAACAAGAAATCAAAGAATTAAAAGAATTTGAGGAATTTTTCCTCAATCGATAACTATTTTGTTATAAAATTTATCTAATTTAGACTTAATTAGATTTAAATATTTTTTAAATTGAGTATTTATGTTCCTGAAAGCCCCTATATGAACATAATTATTAATCTAATTCAAATTAATTAAGATTTTATTAAGCAAAATTCTACTACAAAATCTTACATTTGAAAAAAAATTAATATGCGATATTTCTTTGTTTTAATTATTGTACTTTTATTACAATCATGTAAAAAAACCACTTCGGCAGATATTTCTGTTCACGAATACCATAAAACGATGGATAAAATAACATCAATAATAGTTCACGATGTATTTTCACCACCAGTGGCAAGTAGAATTTATTGCTATTCTTCATTAGCAGGATATGAAGTTTTAAGAAATGAAAATACTAAATATCAATCATTTGCAGGATTTTTGAAAGATATGCCCAAAATTCAAAAACCCAATTCCACACAAAAAATAGATTTTAAAATGGCATCTATTATAGCGATGAGTTCTATGGGAAAAAAATTAATTTTTTCTGAAAAAGAAATGCAAAAATTTCAAGATAGTTTATTTGGAATTTGGGAAGACAACGATAAAGAAGTATTCAATAATTCCAAAATGTATGCAGACTCTGTAGTTTCTCAACTAAGCAAATGGATGAAAAAAGACAATTATGCCCAAACCCGAACAATGCCAAAATATACTGTTATTCCCCATGAAGAAGGCCGTTGGCAACCTACACCGCCCTCATATATGGCAGCCATTGAACCACATTGGAGTAAAATGAGAACATGGCTTATAGATTCTTCAGCACAATTTAAACCTCAAAAACCCACTCCATTTTCAAAAGACTTGAATTCTCAATTTATGAAAGAAGCAAAAGCAGTAATGGAAGCTGGAAATTTAGTAAGAAAAAAAGGTAATCAATGTGACAGTATGAATGTAGCAAAATTCTGGGATTGCAACCCCTATGTAACCGTTCAACAAGGCCACATGATGTTTGCAACCAAAAAAATAACCCCAGGTGGACATTGGATAAATATTTGTAAAATAGCCTGTTTGCAATCAAAAGCTGATATTATGAAAACTTCTTATGCTTATGTTAGAGTCTCATTAGCTCTGGCAGATGGCTTTATAAGTTGTTGGGACGAAAAATACCGCAGTAATGTAATTCGACCAGAAACTGTGATTAACAAATACCTAGACCCTGCTTGGAAACCCTTACTACAAACGCCTCCATTCCCTGAATATACCAGTGGACATTCTGTAGTTTCCGGTGCTACATCTACAGTACTTACTAAAGTTTTTGGAAATAATTTTAGTTTTAACGATACTTCAGAAATTCCATTTGGTTTGCCAGCAAGAAAATTCAAATCCTTCAATCATGCTGCTGATGAAGCGGCTATAAGTAGATTTTATGGTGGAATACATTATATGCCTGCCATTATAAACGGTGTGGAACAAGGCAGAAATATAGGGAAATTACAGAATTTAAAATTAAAAGGAATAGTAAAATAATGTATTTGCTTTGTATAAAATGATGAAAGAAAACCTAAAAATTTCTGTTTTTGAAAACAATCCTGAATGGGAAAACCCAAATGTAAATCTACATCAAATAACAAAAGATTTACAAAACATTGATACAGATATTATTGTTCTGCCCGAAATGTTTGCCACAGGTTTTAGTATGAATGTTAATAAAATAGCTCAAACTGAAAAAGGAGAAATTGTGCAATGGATGAAAGATTTTTCTTCCCAAAATAATGTTGCTATCTGTGGAAGTGTTTCTATAAATGAAAACGAAAAATACTACAATCGATTTTACTTTTTTTCAAACGGAAGCCTTATTTCACAATACGACAAACACCATTTATTTTCCTATGGAAAAGAAAATTTATTTTATACTGAAGGAAATAAAAAAGTAGTTTTTGACTATGAGGGTTGGAAAATTTGCCCCATGATTTGTTACGATTTGCGTTTTCCTGTTTGGAATAGAAATACCGAAAATTATGATATTTTATTGAACGTTGCTAATTGGCCTATTACAAGAATTGAAACTTGGAAAGTTCTACATAAAGCCAGAGCTATTGAAAATCAATGTTTTGCATTAGGTGTAAATAGAATAGGAACCGATGGAAATAATTGGGAATTTAACGGACAAAGCCAATGTATTTCCCCAACAGGAAAAGAAATGTTTCCCAAAAATTCTGAAAATAATATTCATAATTTTAGTTTATACAAAGCTGATATTACAAAAATAAGAAATGAATTTCCTTTTTTAGATGATAGAGATTCTTTTGAAATAATTTCCAAAAAATGAAAATACAGTTATTATGTATCGGGAAAACAAATTCAAAAGAATTGATTTCCATAATAAAAGAATACGAAAAAAGGCTTCCTACATTCATAAATTTTGAAATAAAAGAACTTACTGATATTAAAAATGCCAAAAATTTATCGGAAAATGAAATAAAAAAACAAGAATCTGAATTGTTGTTTTCACACATTGAAAAAACAGATTTTGTTATTTTATTAGATGAAAAAGGCAAAGAAATGAGTTCGGTAGATTTTTCACAATTTATTGATTTTCAGATGAATAATTCTATTAAAAAACTGATTTTTGTTATTGGCGGTGCCTTAGGTTTTTCAAAAGAAATGAAAGCAAACGCACAAACCACTATTTCTTTTTCTAAAATGACTTTTACACACCAAATGATACGGTTGTTTTTTGTGGAGCAATTATACAGAAGTTTTTCGATATTACAAGGAAAGCCCTATCATAATGAATAATACCAAATAGACCTATAAAATAGTCCAATCTACTCGTTCTTTTTTGCTAAAATTATTCCAAAAAATGTATTTGGGTAGCGCTGCTATGCAAAGATTTTTTTTGAAATTTTTTTCTAAAAAATTACTTCGCATTTTTAGCCTATTTTATAAATCCATTTGGTATAAATTGTAGTAAAATTTAATCTTATCAGAACTTTCACTTCACTAAATACCTTACAGATTTTTTTTCAAACGCCTAACGCAATAGGGATAGAAGCGGATAGCCCACAGCGAGGAACGAGCGAGGACTATAAGCGGATAGCCCGTAATTGCCCAAAATATTTAATTTGAAATGTTTAAAATACTTCCGTTTTTTGAAACAAAATAGGTTCGTGGGCTTCTGCCTGCTACTGCAACGGGCTGACCTGTTGTTAAAATCCATTTAGCATTGTCTTGTGGGCAAAGTAAGGTAAGACTGTTTTCTACTATCAAAGTAGTGTTGTTAGTAGGGCAAATATGAGGTGCATTTCGGTCGTAAGCTTTGTAAGCAGTACCGGTGTTCACTACTATTAAACCTTTATTTCCGGCCAAAGCAGCATCTACATATACCCATCCTGCAGCACTTTGAAGTGCGCTGTATGCGGGCAAATTAATATCTATTTGTATGTTTACAGTAGGATTAGGAATACAGGAAAGAAAGTCGTCCTCGGAGTTGCAATTTAAATTTAATAAAAAAAGTAAAAAAAAATATTTTAAATTTAAAAAATTGTGTACATTTGTTTTCATAAAGTAAAAGTATAACAAAAATAAAGTATCCCGTTAGTTTTAGCGGGATTTATTTATTTAATATCAAAATTGATTTAAATATGAATTATATAACGAAAGAGGGTTTGGAAAAATTGCGTGAAGAAATAAAATTCTTGGAACATATAGAACGTCCCAAAATTACGCAACAAATTGCTGAAGCTCGTGATAAAGGCGATTTATCGGAAAATGCTGAGTATGATGCTGCCAAAGAAGCCCAAGGTATGCTGGAGATGAAAATTGCGAAAATGAAAGACGTAGTTTCTAATAGTAAAATAATTGATGAAACACTTTTGGACAACTCAAAAGTTAGTATTTTAACTACTGTACATTTAAAGAATTTGCAGAATAATGCGGAATTGAGTTATAAATTGGTTCCTGAAAGCGAAACCGACCTGAAAGCGGGAAAAATTTCTGTTAATACCCCAATAGCGAAAGGATTATTAGGAAAAGAAAAGGGTGAAATTGCTGAGATAACGCTTCCAAATGGAGTGAAAATGAGTTTTGAAGTTTTAGCTATTAGTTTATAATTTTTTTAATGCCAAGCATTTTTACAAAAATTATTCAGGGAGAAATTCCGTGTTACAAAATAGCGGAAGATGAAAATCATTTGGCTTTTTTGGATATTTTTCCGCTACAAAAAGGTCATACTTTGGTTGTTCCTAAAAAAGAAATCGACAAATTATTTGATTTGGAAGCGCATGAATATTTGTCTCTTCAACAGTTTGCTTATAAAATAGCCAAAGCAATAGAAAAAGTGATTCCTTGTAATAGAATAGGAATGGCAGTTATTGGTTTGGAAGTGCCGCATGCACACATTCATTTAATCCCGATAAATAAAGAAAAAGACATGAATTTTTCTTCAACCAAACTACAATTTACAAAAGAAGAATTTATGGAAACTGCAGAATTGATAAAGAAGTTTTTGGATTTTGAACATTTCTAGGCTGTAAACTAAACTGTGTCAAAAACAATACCGCCCTAATTAAAATTTTGGACAAACAAAATCAACTTATCTATTTACTTTTGAGCTATATTTTGCTTAAAATTAAAAAGAACCCCTTGATTATATTTTTGTATAGGATTTTGACACTATTAATTTGACACAGTTTAATTTACACTTTCTACTATTCATTAGGAACAAAACGAATCGGTTGTGTTTTATAGGCTTTCACAGGTTTTCCTGCAATTTCCGCCGGAATCCATTCTCCACTACTTTGAATGGCTTTTACCGCAATTTTTCGTAATTCATCATCGCCCGTAAGTGCGGTAATGTTTGTTACTTTCCCATCTACATCTACTACAAACCGCACTTGTACCACTTGAGCCGTTCTCACTTCAACATCATACATAATATCTTCCAATTTGTTTTGAAGAAATTTTCCCCAATCTCCTTTAAATTTTGCAGCAACATCTACAATTACCTTGGTTTCTGGCTCCGTTTTTCTTTCAATTACTGGTTTCACTTCTGGTTTTGGAGGGTCTTCTACCACAACTATGGGTTTCTTGTTTTCAGAAACTACATCTTTGGTTCCCACGTTTACAATTTCTTTCACTGGTGGCCGTACATCAGCTTCTGGTACTATTTTTATAGCTGTTGTATATTCAGTAGATGCGGGCGGTACTTCAACTTCGGGTGGTGGAGGCGTTACAGGTGGCGGCGGAATTACAGGGTCTTCCGTTTTAATATTTACTAATTTTGTAGGTATAATTTTTACAAATTTATTATCATTCATTCGTTCATTTCTTGTGGCAAATGAAAATAAAATAAGTCCCGTGGGAATTAATGCAACGATAAACATGGCTGTTTTCATTCTTTTTGCATAATGGGTTCGGAGTTCATAAGCGCCATACTCTTTGTTGCGCCCTTTGAATACAATATCATCTAAACTTGCATTCTCTAAAAATTTTAAATCTGTCATAACTAAAGGTTTTTATTATTAATAAAATTGTTTTCTTGTTTGTCTATTTCTACCAACGCATATCTTTCCACTTCGTTTATGGCCATTTCGTCTAATGCATCAACCAAATGTTTGTAGTTGGCTTTTTTATCTGGTTTTATAAGAACCATAAATTTTTCTTGTATTCCATTTCTTTCACATTGAAGTTTTTTCTTAATGATATTTTTTCGCATTTCGTTAAAATTAATTTCTTGTATGGAAGCCAAATTTTTTCCTTCATACACAAATGCTTTTTTGTCAGAAAGAATAATATTCAACACACCTCTTTGATCAATGGGATTATTGGGACCATCATCTTTGGGAACAATCATATCCATAGCTTTTGGGAGAGAAAGTGAAGTAGTAAAAATGAAAAAAGTAATCAATAAAAACCCTAAATCTACCATTGGGGTCATATCAATAGTAGTAGATTTTTTATTTGGCTTTTTAATTCCTATTCCATTTTGTTTTCCGATTTCTTGGTTTTCGATAGTTGCCATTGTAATTTTATTAAAATCATATAGCACAAATTTCCTTTGAAAAAATGCTTTACACAATCCAAAGAAATAGGGATTTTTATCTACCTAAAAATCGGTATTTTTGTATCATAAACATAATTTTTAACTTTTATGAAAGATTTTATGAAAAGATTTCAATTACATTTGTTTAAAAGATTTCAATTAAGAACTATTATATTAAACAGAAAATGAGTTTCAACTGTATGTTTTATTTTCTCCAACAAAATCTTCCTATTGCAATAGAAAATTCTGCCAATACAAATTATCTGTATTTTATATTGTTGATTTGTATTCTTATAATAGCATTTTTGTTTGTACTATGGCAATGGCTTGAAAATAAACAAAAACTAAACAGTTTGGTGAAAATTCATAAAGAAGAAACACTAGTAAAAATAAAACAACAAAAAGAAATTTCTATTACAAAAGCCATGTTACAGGGCGAAGAAATGGAAAGAAACAGATTAGCAAAAGAACTTCACGATGGCATCGGTGCTTTATTATCTTCCATAAAAATAAAAATTTCAAGAATCAATTCTACTCTACAAAATTCTGATTTGCAACATTCTGTAGGTTTATTAGATAATGCGATTAATGAATTGCGGCGTGTTTCACATAATTTAATGCCCAACAATATTATAAAATATGGATTGCAAAAAAGTTTAGACGATTTTTTTATAGAATTACAGTATAATCTTCCTGAAAAAAAAATCAGATTTGAATTTTTCGGAACTTGGCTTTCCTTTTCTCAAGACAAAGAATTAAATATTTATAGAATAATTACTGAAGTAATAAATAATGTGTTAAAACATTCTGAGGCCGATGAAATTTTAACCCAATTTATTTTTAATGAAAAAGAAGTGAGCATTACTATTGAAGATAATGGCAAAGGATTTGATGTGAAAAACAGTTCAGGAATGGGATTGGAAAATGTAAAAAGTAGGATACAATATTTAAATGGGTTGTATGATATAAAATCAGAAAAAAATAAAGGAACCTCAATATTTATACATTTCCCTAAATAAGTTTTTTTAAAAAATAATGACACAAAAAATAAAAATTTTAATTACCGATGACCACAATTTAATTATTGAGGGTATAAAATATTCCCTTCAAAATGAAAAAAATATTGACGTAATTGCTACTGCGAATTCCGCTAAGGAAACAATGCAAAGACTTGCTGACAATGAAATAGATATAATCTTGTTAGACATAAATCTTCCTGACGAGAGCGGCTTAAAATTATGCTTAAAAATTAAACAAAAATACAAACATATTCAAATAATTGGCTTGAGTAATAATTCTCAATTGAGTTTTATAAAAGAGATGATTCAAAATGGTGCGAGTGGTTATTTGCTGAAAAATGTTAGTAACTCAGAGTTGATTTCTGCGATAGAGAAAGTATATTCTGGGAAAAAATATTTCAGCGATGATATTCAAGATTTATTAATTCAAAAATCAGACTATACCCCCATTAGCGTTACCCAAAGAGAACGAGAAATATTAGTATTGATTTCGGAAGGAATTACGAGCAATCAAATTGCAGACAAACTTTTCATAAGCCCACTAACTGCGGATACACATCGGAAAAATTTATTGCTTAAATTTGAGGCATCTAATACCGCACAATTGATAAAAAAAGCCTCTGTATTGGGATATTTATAAACGAATTTTTAATGAATGACAAAAAAAGAACGTGCTAAAATTGTAATGGAGGAGCTTCAAAAGTTATATCCAAATCCTCCGATTCCATTGAATCATACAGATGATTTTACTTTATTAATTTCGGTACTCCTTTCCGCACAAAGTACTGATAAAAAAGTAAATGAAATTACTCCCAATCTTTTTTCCAAAGCAAGTAATCCTAATGAAATGGTAAAACTATCGATTGAAGAAATTAGAGAATTGATAAAACAAATAGGTTTATCGAACACAAAAGCCAAAAATATTTATAATTTATCAAAAATTTTAATTGATAAACACCAGGGAAAAGTACCCAACAATTTTGAAGATTTGGAATCTCTGCCCGGAGTTGGACATAAAACTGCATCGGTGGTAATGTCGCAAGCTTTCGGAGTGCCTGCATTTCCTGTTGATACCCACATTCATCGTTTGATGCATCGTTGGAAATTGAGTAATGGAAAATCTATTGAACAAACTGAAAAAGATGCTAAAAATATTTTCCCAAAAGAAAAATGGAATGTTTTACATTTGCAAATAATCTATTATGGAAGAGAATTTTCACCTGCCAAAGCATGGAAAATTGAGAATGATCGTATTCAACAAAAAATAAATATAAATTAAACTTTTATTATAAAAGCAAGTCCTAAAAATAAAATAATTATGCATCTATCAAAATTTTATTTTCTATCAGTATTTTTTCTATTCTTGAATTGTTCTTCAAATTCATCTGACGAAGAAACTATTCCTACTAATCCTACCACTTTATATTTCCCACCCATTTCAGGAACAGCATGGCAATCAACTTCTGCAGAAAGTTTAGGTTGGAACACTAGTAAAATTCAACCCTTATATGATTTTCTTCAAACAGGAAATACACGAGCATTTATAGTATTGAAAGATGGAAAAATAGTGTTAGAAAAATATTTTGGAAATAATTTAGCC
>Ga0316611_1000251_pt1 | contig 20176 bp, 10 predicted proteins | sample MIS2016202_MG_FD_207675 | JGI IMG/M metagenome (GOLD analysis project Ga0316611, IMG submission 207675) | Microbial mat bacterial communities from Middle Island sinkhole, Lake Huron, Michigan, United States - MIS.2016.202 | ecosystem: Environmental > Aquatic > Freshwater > Lake > Sediment... | reverse complement strand
AAAGAGTACGTATAATATCCGCAGTATTATGGGTCCAGGGAAAATGGGCCCATACCATAAACCATGCCCATTGCGGTTGCTGCTTCAAAATTTCGGGTGTGGGGACATTTCCTACTTCGCCTAAGGAAATCAGTTTTCCTTTACCAAGTTTGACCAATTGGTCGTGATGCGATTGTTTATAATCGTTATTATAAACATCGGCTGCAAGAATATCGACATAGGTATCGCCCGGATAAAATAGCTCATAGGCATAAGCCTCATCGTTTTTCAAGTCGCGCGGAGCATTGGTATTCCATACCCAAATTAAATTATTCAACTGGTGATAATTGACATAGCGGTCGAACATCATTTTCCAGAGCTTTTGAATGCCTTCGCTACCCGGGCGGTTACCATACCAGAACCACATGCCGTTCATTTCGTGATAAGGACGCCAAAGCACCGGAATATTCGCATCGCGGAGCTTTTTCAGAAGTTCAGCCCGCTGGTCAATCTTGTAAAGCAACTGATTATAATATTCGCTTTGTGGGGTAATTATTTTTTCCCATTGTTCATCGGTAACCATCCCTTTTACACTGCCAGCATAGCCTAAACTATCGTGATCAAAGGGCTTTACCTGGTGATACATCAACGTAATAATCGATCCATTTTTATACTGTTTGATAGCTTCCTGCACCAATTCATCACTTAGTTCTGAAATATCTGTTCCCCAGATGGCTGGATACTTGCCGGTCATCGATCGGATACTGTCGGATGATCGGGTATATTCACCCGGATAGTTATGCTGTCCCGATAAAATGCTTTTGCCCTGAAGGGTATAAAGATATTTTAACAGCGCCTTTGCCTCCGGCGAGGCGTTTTTATTAACCGGATTTTTAAAACTTTGAGAGGTAAGCGGTTGATAAAAACCGGTTAGCCATATCAGGAGAACTAATTGTAACATTATTTTTTTAATCATATCTTATTTTTTTAATGATGGATGTTAGAGTCTTCTCCGAAAAGTTTTATACCCTTAATCCCCCATTTGGGTGACTTTAAATTCAATGATTTTCAGATGGCTCCCAGGAGGGCTGATGGGTAAAACAGATGAAAATCATTGAATTTTGACTTTTCGGAGTGGATACATGTTTCGTTGTTTGAATTTTTTATACTTTGCAGTTCGGCGTAGTTTCAAACAACGCCGAACTGCAAGATATGTAAGCCTGCCAGGATAATAATTCTATGCTCTTTAAGCCAACTTCGTAATGTTAGAACGTCAAGTTCTTGAGATAGGCACCGCTTGATTTCAGACAAGCCATACCGTCGGGACAGTTATCGCGTTCTACAATATAGTGCTCAATACCCTGATTCGCAGCTTCCCTGAAAATAGTTGGGAAATCGATAATGCCGCTTCCGGGGCATTCAAAATCCTGAGCTGGTCCCTGAGCCATATCTTTCACGTGAAGAATTTTAATCCGCCCGGAATGTTTTTTTAGAACCCCTAAAGGATCGGCATCGCCTTTTACTACCCAATAAATATCCAATTCACATTTTACGAGGTCTTTGTCGGTATTTTTCATTAAATAATCAAAGGGAAGGCCATCTTCCATTGCGATAAACTCTTTGTTGTGGTTGTGCCAACAAAAAGTAAGCCCGTATTTCTTCACCATTTCGCCTATTTTGTTCAGCATCGCGGCACTTTGTTTGCAATTCTCGAGGGTAAATGGGCCGCCTGTTAGCCAGGGCCAATAATTAATCGCATACTCCACCTGCAATTCAGCAAGACTGTCGAGATTTTTCTTTAATTCATCCGTCTTGTCGGTGAAATTTATAAATCCGGCAAAAGGCTTAAGCCCGATGCCTTTGCAGTATGAAAGGAAGTCTTGAGCAGAATCGCCCAGATAACTGCCGACTTCAATTTCAGTAAAGCCAAAGTCTACTGCTTTTTTTAGGGCAGCTTTCCAATCTCCTTTCAATTCCTTGTGGATGAGACCTTCTATAAATCCTATTTTTTTAAGCTTTTGACTTCCTGAAGCTGCAAAAATACCTGACTCCATTGTCATTAATGAAGCAGCAGCGAGGGAACTGGTTGCTATAAATTTTCGTCTGTCGATCATAATGTTAAATTTTTAAAATTTAGGTAAGGTCCATGGTGCCCGGTATTCGGGAGTGATAAGTTTGTTTGCTGCTGCGCTGTTGGTGAATTGGTTTTTCTCGTCGTCCCACAATAGAAATGGCTCTCCCACACGGGCAGCGATATTGGCTATGTGCACATGCAATGCGGCAGCACGGCCTATTTCAGGGGGACAGGCATTTTTTTGTCCCGATTTGATACAATCAAGGAAGTTACGAACATGTTCGTTGTGCGATTCTTTACCATCGAGGAATTTAAATTCCTCTGCTTTATTCTTCTTATTGTCATCATCCCATTCAGGAAAGACATTAATTTTCGACCGGTTGGCTACGATGGTAGCATCATCACCCACAAAAGCAAGGCCATACATCATATCATAAGGACCACGTTGCACGCCGGCAGTCATGTCCCAGTTAATTACAAAGTCATCTTTTGGAAAGGTAACAGACATGGAATCGAAGGTTTCTCTTGCTTTCTTTTCGTGATAAGTATTTGCGCCGTATACTAGTACTTTTTCCGGAGCTTTAACAATGTCTTTTGTCCAAAGCGCCATATCAAGCAAATGAACGCCCCAGTCGGACATCAATCCTCCACCATAATCCCAATATAGTCGCCACCATCCATGAAACCGGTTCGCATTAAAAGGTCGTTTTGGAGCTGGCCCCAGCCACATATCGTAATCTACTCCTGCTGGTATTTCTCCATCGGGAACTGCATCTGGTCCAACGCCATAATTGAAATTTGCCCAAATATTAATTTTGCGTAGTTTGCCAATTTTGCCGGTTTTAATTAGTTCCATCGATTTCTGAAAAATAAAACCGGAGCGCTGTTGTTGTCCTACCTGAACAACCTTTTTGTAATAATTAGCTGCTTTTACCATGATATTGCATTCGGCAATGGTGTTGGCCATGGGTTTTTCGACATAAACATGCTTTCCGGCCTGTAATGCATATACGGTAATAAGGCAGTGCCAATGGTCGGGAGTTCCGATAATGACTGCATCAATATCCTTTTGTTCCAGCAATTTTCTGAAATCCTTATAAAGTTTGGGTGTTTGGTTAAAGGTTTTTTGAATTTCGGCAGCACGCTCGTTTAATACTTTTTCATCGATATCGCACATGGCTACACAAATTGCATCGGGGAATCCCAGGTGGTGCTTGAGGATGCCAAAACCCATGCTGTTACAACCGATTAATGCAACATTCACCTTATCTCCTGGGGCTACAACCCTTGCCCATGCTTGTGAAGGGAGCATGCTTGCCAGACCAATTCCGGCTGAAGCCAATGTTGTTTGTTTAACAAATGTTCTGCGGTTCGTTTCCATAAATAAGCGTTTTATGTTAGTAGATTTAGATCATTGTATAATTACTTTAATTATTTCAAACCACGCATCTTTCTCAATTTTTAAAAGGTATAATCCTGGAGCAACTGAATCTAAGTTCATATGGGCAATTGTGGCACCATTACCATTCAGCCTAATCCTTGTTTCCCCTTGAGCATTGAGAAGTGTTAAATTGCCGCCTATAGCATTTTTAGCTAAATAAACAGTCAAGTTACCACTTTTTGAAGGATTTGGGAAAACAAGACTATGTTCTTTTACCCCCTTGTTATTATCATTCCCAAGCTTGAACCCGGAAACATTGTTGAAGGCATCCACTGCGATAACTGTTATATTGTTGAGGTTTGCCGGATTGTAGTTTTTGAGGGTTACAGAGAGCGGTTCGTTCGCTAAAACGGTAGCCAGCGCGCCGGAATTGTCCGATATACGGTAATGGGTAACGGCAACATTATCGGTAGCTGCTTCCCAGGTGATAACGGCGTCATTGCCAACCATCGATTTCTGTATGTTTCCGGGAGAAGACGGACCAGACATATCTTCTATTATGCCAGTGATTTCATAGATTGCCTGTAATTTTGGGGTATGCATGTTTTCCACTTCCTCGGTTGCTCCCCAACTTCCATAACGGGTAAAACTACTGCATAATACAAAATACATGGATAAATCGCCAGCTATATCAGGATTTGCAAACCAGTTATCTTTTAAATCGCGCATCAGGACACTTTTCATGCCTGCATTGCGGTTAGCGGCAATCCGGTTAGCGATATTGGACGGATCACCGCCACCATTATCGGGACCCGTTTCGTATTGCAGCATTCTGATCTTATAGATGTCTGCAATTTCTTTCAGGCCTTTTTTCCCTGAACCTGTTGTCCAGGCAGTTGGATTGTCGCGTTTACTACCAATACCCGCATTGCTGTTGTCCTTCATTTTCGAAAGAATCCCTTCCACGGTAGCATTATAGGAGGCGCCCTCGGCATTCACATAGGCAGCTCCTGCTAACCCATAAAAGCAGTTTTTTGCTGGACCGTATGCATACTCAAACCATTTAAGGATACAGCTGTAATAGGGAACCCAACCCCCAATTTGCCAGGCAAATACCGGTCTCACGCGTGTTTCGAACGACGAGCGGTTGCCGGGGCTAAAGGTTTCAACAAAAATATCGCCAATTTCTTTCAATCGCTTCACATAACTGCGGCCGCACCAAAGGCTGGTATCATTTTTATCGCATTCGCCTGCCTCGTCGTTTAACAGGGTTTGAACCCCGCTGTTTTTTTCAGTTTTCACTTCATCAATAGCTGCTTTGCGATTGTATTCGTATTGTTTAAATCCTCCGTTCCAAACTTCGTTGCTGTATTCAATATAAATTTTGCAGGAAGGGTTGGTTAGGCTGTCTTTAAATAATTTGGCGAGTTGAGTAATATAATCGTTGCTGGCTGCCACCGGAATGTTAATCCAAACATCTTTTCCGGTAATGTTGGCCAACTCAATTACATATTCCCAAGGTGCCACATCTTTAAACAGAGGCTGAGACGGCAGTCTTCGGCTGTTCCACTCTGTCTTTTCAGGAAATGTCGGGTTACTATTGTTCGTGCCGGTGAAATCCATAAAGCGTATGGCTGGGAAATGCGAAACAGCGTTAATATATTCCTGCCGGTAAACATCGTTTGGGCGGTTATGGTACCCGGGCCTGAGAAGTTTGATATCGGTAACACCTGTATTTAATGCACTTGCTGCCGTACGTCGTGTATTGGAGAAGGAGAGGTTTACCAGCCATTTGTCGCGTTGAACAACCAAATCGAGGGTCGTAGTATTGGAAACTTCGTCATACACCTGGTTCTGAAGCAACACAGGATCTCCGGTACTGGTAACCGCAGCTTTTCCTTTAAAGGAAAGCTTATAGGTTCCCGACATCAATGCCGGAACAAATTTGTAGGGGTCGTCCACCGAACCTACCCAGGGGCAGCAGGGACGCATATCGTAAACGATTACAGTAAAATTATGTTCGGGATATCCATTTGCATCTACCGATGTTTGATCGAACGAACGCATGGTTTTGCCGGCATCGGTAAATTCCATGCCAAAGCCACCAATACCTCCTAATCCAATACCGATTTTATCGGGATAGGTTTGGGAAAATAAGCTAGCAGAAAGCAGGGTAAGCAGGATATAAAGGGTTAGGTTTTTCATTTTTTTTGTATTAAAATTTGACAAATTGGTTACCGGGTTTGAGCTTTAGTATTTGGTTTCCCCAGATAAAACTGGCAGCTATACCTTCTGGTACGGAGATTTCACCTTCTAATTTTAAATTACTGCGCTTCAGATTAAGTTCAATTTTTCCCAGGTGATGCGGATAGGAGGCCCTGAGCTCAGTAAGTTCGCCAAAGGAAGGGGCAATTTCGACTGTTTTGTGCCCTGCTGAAGTTGGCTTAATTCCGCAAACAGTCCGGAAAAAGAAGTAGTTTGGGGTGCTGCTCCAGGGATGGCACTCGGAGCGTTGGTTCTCTTCGCCCCATTCGAGCGGAACTTCGGCAAAAGTTGTCATTCCGCGATTTTTCATCAGGCTCCACTCCGAAATTTCGGACATAAACCGATCCTGAAAACCAGTTTTATTCATTGCTTCGAAAAGATATAAATGCAAAAATAAATCAACCTGGCCAAACCAGTCTTTAGGCTCAAGTAACTTCTGCATTAATTGTCTGGCTTCACTTTCGGTAGTTGCTTCGGCCAGAATTGCCAGGAGGTTTGTAATTTGACTTACTTGATTGTTATCGGGCGATTCGGTATAAAAACCATCCTGATTTTTACAAAGCTGATTGATTGCTTTGCATATTTGGTCTGCCCTGGAACGAAATTCTGCCGCTAGGTTTGTTTTTCCCAGATAGTCATAGATATCGGCAGCATGTCTCAATGTGTAGGCATAATGTAACGAATAAAGCGTATTATTTCCTTCGTAAATAGCAGGTGGTTCTCCGTTTTTATAATGGCGGGGCCATGCCAGCGCTCCCCACCAGTCAATTTTACCCAGCAAACCATTGGGTTGCCGGCGTTTTTCGAACCAGTCGATTACACTATAAATTCCCAGTTCGAATTGTGCAATAAACGCTTTATCATCATACCAAAGCATATAATCGTGAACCTGATCGATCCAGATAAGCGAATACGAAGGAATGATGAGGTGGAACGGGTTGGGGTAACATGCATACGTTAGTCCTTCGGGAATGCGCGACTGATCGAACTGTATCAGGGCATTCCGGGTAAGGCGGTCATCACCCGAAAGTGTTAGCATCGAAAGGTTATGTACCCGCGAATCGCCAGTATATTGCATTTGCTCATAAGCAGCATCTGAAAGCAGCATATCCTGTGCACAGATGCTGATAGTGCGCCAACCGGCCTCCATCATCCACGCTGTGTTAGGGTCATTGGTTTCGAATTTGGCTTTTAACGAAACAGGAGCGTTGCAGGCAACATGGTAGTATTTTTCTATGGTGAGCGGTTCTTCCCTGGTCTCAATGTCGAGTTGAATAAAGCGGAAGGGACGGATGTAAGTTGGTTTAAACAACCTGTTCTTACCCCCATCGGGAATAAAAACATCCTTAATTCCTACCAGATGCTTACCCTCAATATCGTTTCGGTTTCCTTTGGGAGAATGATTGGCAACAATCATATTCTCGGCGTACATAACCTGAATCCGGGCATTTTTGCCATCGCTGACCAGCATTTCGGGATAGCCCATTGTTTCATAGGATTGGTCGATCAGTATTGTTACTTTTTTATAGGCAGGGATTTGCAGACTTCCCTTTTCTTTCAGGAAGGCATCATTTTTTTCAATACCGGTCATTTTTCTAATTTCGGTAAAGGGAACTTTCGTTTCTTTTAGTAATCCTGTTCTTCTGGGAATTAAAAGTTTTCCACCACCATACAAAATGCCTCCGGCAAATTGCTGGTCGCGCCCTCCGGCAATGTCGCACAATTTGGCAGGAAGCCATGCGGAGTCGTTAAATTCTGTCTTTTCCCATCCCCAGGGATACGTCTCAGCCCGGATGCTATCTGTAGGATTACCAACATATAACCCGAAATCGATAGTACTCCGATCGGTCATCCATTCTACAATTTTAGGACTGTATGCTTCATTGTGAATACATTTCCAGCTTCCACCCGCTGTATTAATAAGCTTTTCGGCTTCCGAGTCCCCCTGCATAATAAAGGATGTCATTTGCGAAAAGTATGTAAAGGAGCGTTTGGGGCCCCAGTTTACGACTTCTGCCGCGATGGTGTTTTTGCCTGAATTAAGGAATGGAGCAAGGTCGATGGTTTCGTAAAACCAATGGGAAATATCGCCCCTGGCCGGTCCACGAAGTATGTAACGGCCGTTTACAAACAATCGGTAGTGATTGTCGGCTGAAACATGGACGATAAATTTCGGAGGCTTTGACCCAAGATCAAAATTCTTTCGGAAAAGAATTACTGCATGCGCTTGGGGTTCGGCAGTTGGATGCATGATCCACTGGGCGGTCCATTTTACTTCCTGCGCAAAGGCGGAAGCTACCCAGAAAAGAAATATCAGGAGAAAAAGTAGTTTATTTAAAAGGTTCATCATTCAAATTAGTTAGGTGTTTTTTCAGATCAGTTTCTACCCTATTGCAATACCAGAACTTTCTTTCGGAAAGGAATCGGGTAAGCGGTGATATATGCCTCCGGATGTAAATCGAGCTGGGCTTTATTTAACCCAAGCACAAAAGCTTCCATCTCTTTTCCGACCATTTCTTTGCTCAACGGGAGATAATAGGTGTAATTCTTACCCGATGCGCGAACTCCCACTTCCCAGGTATTACTTTTAAAAGACGGGGCCCTGTCGGGGCAACCTATATATTGAGCCTCAAATTTGGCGCCGGCAAAAGCTCCTTCAATGCCATGCTCTCCATTAACAGCAATACACAGGTAACTTCCTTCTGGGATTTCGTCGAGGATAAACTTTAGAGACCATGCTTTTTGCGCGGAAAATACCAAATCGTTTTTCCAATGGTTCACTATATAAGGTCTGAAAAGATTGGAGGCCCTCCATGCCGACCGATCCACCTGTTTCCCGTTTTTATAGCCAATTACTTCGGTTATCCTTAAAGGTGCCGGTTGCAGTTTTACAAAATGAACTGATCCGGAAGAGGTTAAATTTATATTCATGGATTTTCCTGCATAAAACAACACTTCCTTCCATGTTTTAAGGTCGTTGGATACTAAGGCATATTCCCCTTCTTCCGATTTTAACGGTTGAAGTGAAAACTCATCAATTGTTGTAATAATAAGGGAATCGAGCTCCTGGGATTTTCCAAAATCAAGACGGAAAGCAGCTTTCTCGGGATCAAATCCCCCCCAGCGCATATTCACTGAGAATGCAGTGTTAAAATCGCCATCAAACAGGTTTTTGTCCCATAACTCGCGTTTTACAAACATATCCTGATTAAAAAAAGCGTCTCGGGCAGCTTGTACCTGAGGTATAGCGGTTTCACCCGATCGTTTAAGTTCCCGCACTTCCAGGGCATTGTTATTGGCTGCAAAACAGGTCGATTCATAGATGGTTTCCGCATCGCCCGGAACATTGCATACAGCCATCTCTCCAATTTTCCGGTGGAAAAAATTTTTTAGTTTTTCGCCTTCAAAATGAATCGAAACAGCTTTTCCTCTTAGCAATTCAGGAATTTTTGCGCCATCGAGGGTCGCTGATTTGAACTTTGAAACATCACCCGTTAGTTTGATCTTTTTATCCGATCCGGGCAATCCCAAAAGCTGAATTTCCATAGGTTTGCCGGTAATATCAGTCACTACTTCGTAGTCAATTCCTTCAATTCCAATTTCCTTTTCGAGTTTGGGATCCGAAAGTTTAATGAGGCAGGAGCGAAAGGGCAATACCTCTATGTTGACAGATGAACCGTAGGAGAAATTGCCATGTATTTTTTCAGTTGGATGGTACGATTTTACCTGGATGTTTGCCGTATTCCTGAGGCCAACAGATTCATCTAATTTCACCGTATAGTTAACCGGATTCCAGCTCAGGTTTCGCAATGTAATAAACCGGGTACGATCGTCGCCCCGCGAAACAGCATTTAATCCGTATGTTTTTTCGGGAAGGATAATTCCCGAAACCAGGATATTGCGATATTGACGATGAAGATTAAATATCCGGGCGAGTTTTGGACATTCATCATCTCTTAGCAACCATGGATTTCCATAAATTTCCGGTGCAAGAATCAGATTTCGGTTAAATGCCTGAAGGATTAAGTCGTCTTCCCAATAATCCAAACAAGAGGAGAGACAAACTCCATGGTCTTCGGTAAGTCGGGTAAGTTTCGGAGGGATTTCCCGTGCCAGTGCTTCTACCCGATGATGAGGAGCAGTGACAGCATTTGCCATGTGGACATCGATATAGGTTTCGGCTCCGCCCAATAAGAAAGTGGTAGAATGCGCTGTTCCTTTGCTGCCCAGGTTAAGCCGATGGTTTAACAAGACCAGATTTGGTGAATATTTCCTGCAATCGGTCATCATACGATCGAATGCCTCATATTTTTCAGGACGAAGCTGACCGCATACGGCATCCATTTTGAAAAGCTCAAAGTGAAAATCGCGGCACAGGCTAACCATGGTTTCTGTTCGCAGCTTCTCTTCTTCAGGTGTATTCCCAAAGCCATCGGGGCCACCCCAAATTCCAAGCCGGGTTCCTATCGAGGAAGCTTTATCTGCTATCGGGCCAAATCCTCCCGGAAATTGACGTTTGAACCGGTCCGAGTTTAAATTTCCATAGAAACCCCTGCCATCAATAGCTCCAGCATCAAAAGCATAAATATCTAATTTCATTCCGTACTTTTCGTTCAGCCATTTGAAAAATTCAAGATTAATCAGGGATTGCTTGGTAGTGGTTCCTTCGTTGGTGTTATTGATCCATGAAAAATATTGCGATCGTGAAGGAGTGTTTTGATCTGCTCCCGGATATACTTTTGGCACTTCCTGAGCAAAGGATGTAATTACGGATAAGAGCAACAAATAAGAAACTAATAGTGGATATGTAAATTTCATAATTAATTAGATAAATAGTTTTTTTCTTTGCGAACAGCTTTAAGTTTCAATTTACCAATACAGCAACACGGTTTCCGTTTAGGTGCTTAATTGTTAGAATTCCACCTTTTTCCAGTGGTTTCCAGTTCCAGCCTTCCAGCTCCAATATATCTGTTTCGGGAATTTGCTTTTGATTAATCAGTACTAAAGATGGTTTCGTTGTCATTCGGATAACTTCAGTCGATTTTTCATCGAATGTCCGGTAATGAATCAGGGTATTTTTCACTTTATCGACCGGAACCTCAGGCACCAGAAACTTGTTTATTGAAGGTGGATATTCCATCAATTGAATCACCGATGTTGAGCTTAGTAAATGATTCTGTTCAGTGGGAGCTAATTCGGGACAAAAAGCCATAGCCCGCAAATAATGGCGAACGTAATCTCCATATCCATCGGTCATCCAGATTTCGTCGCGGGGATAACAATTTTTCCCATCGTTGTCCACCATATAGGTAGCCCAGTTTAGCTGCCGGATGGCATTTTTGACAGTTGATTGATCACCTGTAAGGGCTGCATATTGTAATTCGGCCGATGCCTGGCGTGAACTGTGACTGTTTCCAGGGGTTTGGTAAGCTGTTTGTTCGTTTACCACTATAACCCCATATTTCTCCCATTCTTTGTTCCCCAGTTTTTCATATACCCAATTAAAAATCCCTTTCACTTCTGTTTTCCAATTTGGGAAATATTCAATATGGTTCATCATAAACTGGGCAAAAGTGATGGCGTTGATTTGTGTGTCGCTCCAACCGGGGATATCTTCAAAAAAGGGGCCCCACTTATTGGTTTTCAGGGGATATATTTTCATCCAGTTTAGCAGTAAGTCAAACGCTTTTTGATATTGATCGGTGTCGCCCGTTTTTAATTCGATCAGCTGTAGGAATAACTCCATGGTTCCGGACCAGTTACTGGTATAACCGCTTAATTGATCGTCCTGGCCGGAGCCGGAGTTGTGTTTCAGTTTGCCGATTTCGCTGGTATTGGCATTAACTTTAAAAGGCAAGGGTGAATTATCGTTGTCGCCTGGTTTTATATGCATTGCCAACGTATTGGCAATTTTTATGGCGGCATCGAGGTAACGTTTATCGGTAATGTTTGGGTAGGTAATGGTATTGGTTATTTTGTACAATTTCACCAGCTCCAGTCCGAACGATCCGGCTTTGTCGGGTTGAGTAAAATTTGGGCCAATCACCATATCGCCATCATAAAATCCCGAATAAATCAACGTGTTATAAGGATACGGAATGTTTGGCCAGATGGCAGATGTGGGGGAAAGGGAATGACTGAGGTAATAGTCGGCTATAAATTTCATTTCTTCTTTCACTGCTTCATCACCCGAGTAACCGTAAAGCAGGTTAAACGATGACAATGCCATGGCAAACTGGTCACCACCAACTCCACGGCGGTCGTTAAAATCGCTTCGCCAAACCTGATGGTTCATGTAATACGGTAAACCATTTTTATCCTTTCGCATGGTATTCCAAAAGTTCCAGGTAGCATTAATCACAAAATCGTACGACTTTCCTAAATCTTGCGCATACCAGGGAATAATGGATTTTGAGGCTGCATCAACCTGAATAGGATGATACAATAACTTTTCGTTTGTAGTAACAGGTTTTCCGGTTTGAGTAAAAGCCTGGACCGCTATTACACTTAGAATGCTGCTGCAGAGAATTTTTTTGAGTTTCATAACTTGATCATTTTAGGGTAATAATAGCATTGATGTATGTATTCTGAAGTTCCGGATTCACTAAAAATTCTACCCTGATAGGAATTTCATGCGATTTCCCGGCAGGTATATTCTTTGTTAAACCCAGTCCAACATTCACCAGGGCTGCTTTATCGGCATAAAATCCTTTTCCGGTTGTCATTCCGGCAAAAGCGGAGGCTTTGAATAAGTTAAACTCCTTTTCGTATTTTACTTCCAAATACGATGAATAATTCTGTTCCAGCGTTATAGCCTTTCGATCGGCACCCCAGAACCAAAGCGAGTAAAGAAACGATACAGGTATATTTTTAAACGGCGCATAGATCAAATATGCATCAAGCATGTGCATGGTGGTTTTTCTTTCCACGTTGAAGAAATCGTGTTTAGCCCCGGCTGAATCGTTAATTCCAAAAAAGTCGGTTAGGCCGAGTTTCAACTTTGGAAAAAGCTGGTATTCCAATGTGAAGTCGATTTCGCTGTAAGTGCGACGTTCAAAAGGGTACGATCCCCAGATAAGAATATTCAGTTTATCGTTGGCATATCCCAGCGAAGGTTGTAGAAGTGGTGCTTCGGAATAACTTACGCCCCGCCATATCCAGCGATTCGCAAGATCCACCTGTGTGTAAAAACAGGAGTCGTTCAGTTGTGCTTTTACATTTAAAAGGATAGTCAGAAATAAGGCCGTCAATAATAGTTTCTTCATTATTTAACTTTTCTATAAACTGAATTTTCAAGTTTTACCTTTTTGCCAGAAGAGTTTGGATTTGCACCACCGGCAAAGTCCTCAATTACCAAATCATTCACATGCACGCACTCTATACCGTGGGTAAAGAATGCAGGTAAGTCATTTTCCCAGGTGAGTTTGAATTCTTTAATATTGAGTCCATTCACATGTTGTGCGTAAATTCCCGGGATGTCGTGCTCAAAAATCTGCATTTCGATGGGTGAAGCCGGACGAAGATCGATGTTACCGCCATAGGTAAGTGTTTCCTTCCCCTTTCTCAAGTGCAACTGAACATTGTTAAACCGGATATTTTCCAGGGTGCTTTCTTTAAGTCCGAATATCAGGATGCCCTGTTCGCCGGTAGCATTGATATTGTTGAACTGAACATTTTTTATCTGTCCTGCCTTTCTACCGGGAAATCTCGAAATACAAGAGAGGTGAATTGGTTCACCGTGTCCCCACCACTGACCGTTCAATAGTTTGGTTTCGATAACGATATCGGTGAATATCAGGTCTTCGATATTGCTGTCGTCATGGGCAAAAATACCAATGCCGCGGTGCGAGTCGTATATGATTATGTTGCTGAAAACACAACGGCGGATGGGATGCTGACCGTATCCAATCCGTATTCCCGATGAGCTCGATTTCAGCACGCAATTGGTCACGGTCATATTCTCGCCATAAATGGTTTTATTGCCGTATTGGTGTTTGTCCTGTTCCGCAGAGTTAAAGCCCGGTGTTTCTTCATCTTTAGGGAAACCGGTGAGCACAATAGCATCATCACCGGCAACAATATTGCAATTGGAGATACGGATATTTCGGGATGCAGTACAATGGATTCCGTCGCTGTTTGGAATAAGTATGTTATTCTGAATAGTGACGCCATCGATGACAAGATCGTCGCAATACCCGAAGCGGGTAGCCCACGAAGGAGTATCAAGAATGGTGATTCCCGTGATGGAAACCTTTGTGCAATGATAAAATACAATCGTCATTCCGGGTTTGGGTTTCCTTTTGAGCGGACCATCGGTGAAGAAGGTACCTTCGGGCATGTAGTTCTGCTTCTGTCGGGTACGATTCTTGTCGAACTCTTCATAGATGTGGTTTTTATCCGTTTCATAGAATTTTATTCCGTTTGCCTGTATGGTTCCCTTTCCTGAGATCGAGACATTGTAAGCATCTTCGCAAAAGATTATTCCGTTTTTATGGAAAGTGGTACTATAATCCTCAAGATTTTCACTGCCCGAAAGCACGGCACCAGCCTCAAGGAGAAGGTTCACATTGCTTTTCAGGACAATCGTACCGGTAACGAATGTTCCGGCAGGCACCAACACTGTTCCACCGCCGTTTTCAAAGCATTTGTTAACAGCATCGTTAATGGCCTTGGTGTTTAAGATGATCCCACCGGCCTTGGCGCCAAAATCAATTATATTATAAACCTCTGCCTTTGTTACATTGCTTATCAGAAAGAAAAAGGCTGTGAACAGTTTTAAATAGAAAATCTTCATATGTTTTTTGTTTTACTGGTTTGTGAATTTCAGAGAATATCCGGTGAATGTGTCATAATTTTATGAATGGTTCATTTGATGGCTATTTGATGGTAAGTTTCTCCGAATTCTGCTGCCGTATTTTGGCAACTTCAGTGTTGGTAAGCTTCTTTCCCATGTAAGTGAGGTTTTCAATGGAAACTCCAGATACATTTTTTTCCTTGTCGAACCCATGGAAAACCGAAAAAGGCATCAAACCCCCAACAACCTGAATGTCTTTAAAAACGATATTGCTTATTTTACCGCGAAACTTACTGTGGTATGCTTCTTTCCCGGCGGGCGGTTTCTGTACGCCGTCCCACGCTCCATGCAGGTAGTTGTTTTTAATGAATTCGGGATCTCGGATGCCATCGGGGCCCCATTGCGAAAAGAAAATAGCCACATCGAAAAGTTTCTGGCGGCAATCTTCCACTCGGATATTTTCGAAAACTACATTGTGAACATGCGCCTGACCGGCATTATGAATGCTCATGGCGGCACCGTCCTCCACATGGAGAATATCGATGTTTTCGAATCGGATATTTTTTACTTCGTTGGAATAGAGTTCGAAACCAATTTCGATGGCATTGCCCCAGATGGAATTCCAGAACACACAGTTTTTTACCAGAATATTGTCCGTAGGATGCTCGGCAGGGTATTTTCCGCCTGATTTAATGGCCACGCAATCGTCCTTGGTATGGGCAAAAACGCCATCAACCACCACATTGGTGCACCGGAAGATATCCAGTCCGTCATCGCTGGCACTTTCGCTAACAATCCGGATGCCGTTTATTTCAGCTTTATTGCAATGGAACAGGGCGACCTGCCAGGTGGTGCCGTTATGAAGAATGATATCCCTTATATCCACATTCTCGCAGTTTTCGAGATGTATAAAGCGGTTGTTATTCCCTTCGGTTGTTTTGTTGAAAGATCCATCGAGGATTCCACGTCCCAATATTTTAATGTTTTTCTTACCTGCTGCAAAAATGTAACCCTGAACAACGGCACCGCCTTCGATGTACACTGTCTGGTTATCTTTCAGCTCAAGTTTCACGTCTTTATAGAGTTTCCCACCTTCGAAGTAAACTACGTTGGGATCGTTTTTGGAAGGTTTTTCTACTTCCGGCTTGCCCGAGAAAATAAATAATGGCTGCTGACGAATACGCCCATTCAGTTCCAGACTGATATTTTCGGGTTTATTCATGGTAAATTGAAAAGTATTATCACCTGTATACTCTGGCTTCAGAACCGATTTGAGGGGGCGTATGTCGACCCAGCGAACATCGAACATGGTTTTTACATCAACGGTTACCGGCCCGGTAAAATCGAATATAGCATAGGAGGCAATGGGTGTGTCGTAAACAGGCACGTTAACTCCGTTTACCTTAACAGTGTAGTATTTGTCGGAAGCAAATCCTTCCGGGGCTTGCCAGGTGGTAACCTGAGCGGTTACACTGACAGCATAAAAAAGGATTGAAATAATTATAAGTTTTCTCATCATAGCCATAGTATTATGAGGTAGTTAAACATGAGTTCTGTTAATTTTTATAATTCAATAACTGTTGCTTACCGATTTAATTCCAACTTCGCCTTCCAGCTTACCTGCATAGCTGATGATGTAAGCTTTACCCGGAAGCATATCAAAAAAATTATTGCTAAAGCGGCCTTCGGAAGTTGTACTCAGGAAAACATTTTTAGCCAGCGTATTGGTTACAAGTGTAATCGAATATTCTTTCTCACTAATTTTTTCGATAGTTTTCACAATTTCAGGTTTTTCCAACGATAGCGCCTTAATTTCACGAAAGTAGAACAGGTTTTCGGCTACGTTGTCCTGACCTTTTTTTACTTTAACTTCAAGCACCATTTTAATACCATTTCCTTTGGCTGCAAGTTCTTTTTCGGGTACCGACAAGTAAACCTGACTGGTATTTGCGGCCAAAAAGATCTTTTTGTTTTGTTGCCAAAGTTTTTTTCCGCTGAAATCGTACAAAGTGGCCTCCAGTTGATGTTCTTCGGCTTCCAGTTTATCGTTGGCGATGGCTACTTTAATGTCTGTGCCATCAAGGAAAATAACAGGCAATACCGGTTTAAAAGCTTCGCGTACAAAATAATGCAATGCCTTCCACCTGCCAAAATAATCGACACTGGACCACGACATGGTAGGCCAGCAATCGTTTATCTGCCAATAGAGCGAACCCATGCAATGAGGCATTTGCCGGCGGTGAGCTTCAATGGCGAACTTTACTCCTTCAGCTTGCATTACCTGGCTCAGATAAACAAACGATTCAAAATCCTTTGGCGTTTTGTAATATCTTTTTATGTAAGTATTTATCATTTCGTTGCCATTAAACCCCAGGCCAATCCAGGGCATAAGACTGCGTTGGCGATGTTCCATGATTGACGAGCGGTATGCCATATCGCTGTCGTTGGCAAAGGCTCTTATGGTTTTCATTTCGGGGAATGATTGCAGGCCGTACTCACTGATGAAACGGCAAGTGTTTTCGGCATAGGTTGAGAATGGAACATCGCCGAACCAGATGCGCCAGTCGTGTTCATCGCCCGATGAAGGGTTAGAAGGCGTGTTGTTTTCGCCCTGTGGCGACGAAGGCCAATAGGTTATTTCGGGATGATTTTCTTTAACCACCTCGGGCAGGATGTTGTAAAAAATTCTCTTATAAACATTCCAGAGCGTATCGGCCTGACCGGGTTTAACCTTAGCCGGCCATCCCCAGTCGTTCCAGGCTCGTAAATTTTCGTTGTTGCCACACCAAAGGGCTATGGAAGCATGGTTACGCAACCGTTTTACATTGTATTCAGCTTCTTTGCGGATATTTTCGAGATGCAGTGAGTCGTTGGGCTGCATGTTGCATGCAAACATAAAATCGTTCCATGCCAATATGCCGTTTTTGTCGAGGAGGTCATACAGTTCATTGTTTTCATAGATAGCTCCACCCCAAATTCGGATCATATTCATATTGGCATCCACAGCATCCTGCACAACACGTTTATAATTTGCCACCGTGTTGCGCGTGGTAAAAATATCGGAAGGAATGTAATTTGCCCCTTTCATGAACACAGGAACTCCGTTTAACTTAAAGGTGAAAGAGGTGCCGGTAGAATCTTTTTCACGGGACAGTTCGAGCGTTCTTACTCCCAGGCGATGTGTAAGGGTTTGCAGGGTTTTATTTCCATTTATAAGCTTCAGTTCCAGCTGATATAATTTTTGTCCCCCCAAGCCATTGGTCCACCATAATTCGGGCTTATCCAACGAAAATTCGATGTTGGGATTATTCATTCCTGATTGAAGATCCACATCCAACGAGGCCATTTTTTTGTTATCGATCCATATTTCGAGAGTGACATTGATATTTTCGGTAGCCTCTATCTCTGCTGAAACACTGTAGGAAGCTTTTTCGGAAGAAACATTTAATGGTTTTATATAGAGGTCTTTCATTTTTGTATTGCTCCATGCCTGTATCTTCACTGGTTTCCAAACACCACACGTAACCAGGCGTGGGCCCCAGTCCCAGCCATAATGGAAAGGAGCCTTTCGGGTAAACACGTTGGTGCGCTCATTTTCCGGTGCTATTTCGTTGGCGGCCATAATCAGGTAAGGTACTTTCTTAAGTTTTTCCATGCCCACTTTTACAGCAGAGTGGAAATAAATACGCAAAGTGTTTTCGTCTTTTTTCAGGAATTTTTTAGCTTCGATGGTCCATCCCAAAAACATATTATCAGCTTTTAATACCAGCGAATCGTTCAGATAAACATCGGCATAGGTGTCGAGACCATCAAACACCATGTCTATGTTTGGATATGAAGCTATTTCGCCGGATATGGTAAACCGGGTAGAATATTCCCAATCGGCATTTTCAATCCATTTTACGGCCTGTTCGTTTTTCCTAAAAGAGGGGTCGGGTATTTTATTGTTTGCAAGCAAATCGGTATGCACGCAACCGGGAACTTTAGCCGGTAACCAGGTTGTATCACCGGCCTTGCGAAACTGCCAGGGGGAGTTGATAACTTCTGTTAATACCTGTTGCCTGGAAGAACAACTATACAAAAAAATTAAAGTGAGGCCGAGCAGGAAAATCTGTTTTCTCATATGTTCATTTTTTTGAAATTTATATTCGAGTTTTCTCCTAAAAGCTAAAATCAATAATTTGCAAAAGTCTTCTTTAAGGGATCTTCGGGTAATAGGACTTTTCGGAGTGGACTCATATTTTTAAGTTTGTTAATAGCCGTTGTCCAAAAATGCATTGTTGATGTCTGTAATGCACTTTAGAATAGAGCGCTGGCTATTAAATTGTAAGAAAATAAACAGTAAATTCATAAAAAGAAAGATTACAGGTGACGTAATAAAGTATTCATGGCCAGTAGATTCTATTTCGGTTTTATTATTCGCCCACCGTGATAATCCTCCGGCAAAGAGTTTTCTTTCCTCCTGAATGGAGGGCAGAAGTTAACAAAAAGTATTTGCCTTTTTTGTCAGGTGTTTTCAGGCTTAATTTAACAGTGCGTTGGCCTAATCCCGATATTGAGAAAGCAACGCTGCCCGATTTTATTTCATTATGATCAGTGTCTTGCAGGCTCATTTCAATGGTTCCCGAAATTGCCTGGTCTTCGTCATTTACAAGCATTACCGGTATTGAAACATCTGTACCTGTTTTTACTTCGGAGGGAAAATAGTTTACGTACACGCCCAGAGGTTTGAATATTTCGCTGAAGTATTCATCGTAAGCTTTCACAGGTTCTAGTGTTTCGGGGTTTTTAAAGATATCACCGGTAATAGCCCCCGGAAAATCACCTGTAAGATAATCGAAATGCATTATGCCGGCATAATTGCGGTGGGCGCGGAAATATTCGGTTTCAGCAGCAATTCTATAAGCATAGAGCTCTTGTCGTTCGTTTCCGGAAATACCTGGTGCAATAGAATCGTACACCATTTGAGTAAGCAACGTAGGATTGCCATCGCGCTTAAGCCACAGCCAGCCATATTCGTTCAGGACACAGGCATGAGCAGAAGGGTGCGGAGCATTGGTTGTTTTTTCGGCCATTCCATCGTGCATTTTTTGCAATGTCCACAGATTACCTCCATAACCACCAGCGTAAAACTTATAGTTATGGTCTTCAACCGGGTCGTTGTCGCCATCGGGGAGGTTGTAACCATTGTCCCAGGCACGGCCAGAAAGGTCGAGCGGCCTAAGCTCACGAATAAGTTTGGTGAGGGGTTGGTCGGCAGGTTCATGTGTTTCGTTGTTAATGTCCCACCAGGCCATGGATGGGTGATTCCATGTATCCCGCATCCAGTTTCCGAGTTGATTCTTTAAAAGTTCTTTATCCCAGTAGGGGCGGTAGCTCCACAGAAAATATTCATTCTGGATAATCAAACCGGCTTCATCGGCAATGTCCCACCATTTCTCGGGAACGGGACCAATACAGAAGCGGAAGCTGTTCCAATGGTATTTCTTTGGCAGTTCGGTAAGCAGTTGGCGTACCCATTTTTCGTCCCAAGGGTTGTTGCGGCAGAGCGAATCGTCGAAAAAACGGTGAAGTGTAATGTTTGAACCACGCAAAAAAAGAATTTTATCGTTCAGGTATGCACGTTTGGTGGGGGTATCGAACCTGAATTCGCGCATTCCGAAACGTACTTTCATATTATCGT
>Ga0316611_1000248_pt1 | contig 20269 bp, 22 predicted proteins | sample MIS2016202_MG_FD_207675 | JGI IMG/M metagenome (GOLD analysis project Ga0316611, IMG submission 207675) | Microbial mat bacterial communities from Middle Island sinkhole, Lake Huron, Michigan, United States - MIS.2016.202 | ecosystem: Environmental > Aquatic > Freshwater > Lake > Sediment... | reverse complement strand
CGTTGTTTGCCGTTGTGAATTCGTCCATTCTTAACGGTGTGGGTTGATGCACAGGTTGGGCAGGTGGGCATGGAAGTTCAACGGTGTCAGGTTTTACCCCTTTATCATTACATATTGGGCACTACCGCCACTGGAATTCTGGGTATTGATTAGCGATCATGTAATTGTCAAGCAAAGATTGCAACGCATTTCTTGGAGGTTAAAACTATGGCTCTCATTCGTTGGCAACCCTTCTCTGAAATTGATACCCTGCGTCGGCAAATGGATCACCTCTTTGAAGAAGTGGCAAATAATGGCCTCGCCGAAGCAGCACTCTGGAAACCAGCCGTTGAACTCAAAGATGCAGAAGATAAATTGATCTTGCGGGCGCAACTGCCAGGGATTGCTGCTCAAGATGTGGATATCAGCGTGACGCGGGATTTGGTATCAATTACGGGTGAATATCGCAGCGAAAACCAAGGTGAGGAAAAAGGAATTTACCATTCTGAATTCCGCTATGGTCAATTCAAACGAGTCATTTCGTTGCCGGTGGCGATCCAAAATGATAAGGTGACAGCGGATTTCAAAGATGGACTTTTAACCTTACATCTGCCGAAGGTTGATGAAGCGGTAAACCGTGTTGTTAAGGTGCAGTTAGCCGAAAGCTAACTTCCTGGAGGGGCGAAAATTGTTCTTTTCGCCCCTTTTTTTTTACGTCATCTGGAATTGGCTTAATCATATTATCCCAATTTCCTAAAATCGCAAGTCTAGAAACCGGGTTTCTTCCATCCCCTCATTCTTCCCTAGCATCCTCACAGAAACCCGGTTTCTGTTTATCCACCCTTTAATCTGTTTCTCAACTTTGGAGAATTGGTATTAGAAACCCAGAAGAGCCATTTACTTAACCTGGTTTCTGGTTTTCACGGTAGCAGATTGGAGTAAAAATTATCCTTGTAGAACTTGTTGAGCAGTGAGCGAGAAATGGGGAAACAGACGAGAAACAATCTGATCTGAACTCGTGAATTCGGTTAACTCATAGAAACCCTCCTCTAGAAATAAAACAGTAACCTTTGCATCTTGGGGATCAACAATCCAATACTCCCCAATCCCTACCACACTATATTCAGAACGCTTGTAGCGATAATCGCGCACCCGTGACTCTGGGCTGACCACCTCCACCACCAACAACGGCGCAGACTCTAAGACCGCTGGCCCCAAAGGATCAACCTGCTCCCGCGTCACCACCATCAAATCCGGAACCCGACTGCGATTGATCGCCGTCCGTACCCCCACCATTGATAATGTTAACCAGGGCTGCATCAGTCGGGCAATTTCCCCCTCAAATTGATTGATCAACAATCGGATAATTAACGCATGGCTTAAACTAGGAGGATTCACAACAATTAAGGCTCCATTTTCCCATTCATAGAGGCGATTACCTTCATCACTATAATTGAGATATTCACTAAAGGTTAATAATTCAAACGGAGTTGTGATCATCGCTCAATCCTCACACTGTTAGTAATTGCATGAATTTTTCTCCTTCTTGTTTAGCTTAAACTAAGGTTTGTGAAAGATCCCCTTTTTGCTAAAAAAAGGCGAGATTAGGATTGAGGCAAAATTCCCAAAACCCGATCGCACAATTGCTCCGGAATCTGACAACCCCGCTCCCAAGGGCCAGCGATTAACTCTAAATAGGGTTGCTCTCGGATGATTTCTAGGCATTGCTCTCGGACACTGTGGATCACTGCTAAAGGTTGTAAACCTTGGCATAAATCATGCCAAGCCCCCACCGCTGCCGGATCACGACTGATCACAATTGAATGGGTGCATTGGGCCACCACTGGCCCCTTCGTTGGCTCCGGCCATCCCCCCACATCTACGAACACTAAATCTCGCCAGCGGCGGATATTGGCGATCGCCTCCCCCTGATAAGCAAAATATTGCGCCACCAAACGCTCCCCCTCCCCCCGTAGATGAATTTTATACTTACTCATATTCGCCAACCGCTTCGCTAACAGTGGATCAGGATTCTCATAGGTATGGCTCCCCTCCCCATCCCAGTTGGCCCGGTGCAGATATAACCGCAACTCTGGCCGCATCGTCATCAACCGTTGCCGTAACCCATGGGCTAACGTACTCTTGCCACTATTGGGCGGCCCCCCAATTAAAATTGCCCCACAGGGAGCCGTATTAAATGCGATCGGAATCACCCCCCCCACCGGCCAAGCCGCCGCCCGACTGCTCACCACCACCGCCCCGCTTAACTTTGGGTCAAAACAAGCCACCCAAGGCCAAGCCACCAACTGCCCCACCCAATAGCTATAGAGCCAGACCGGCGCTTTCCCTGAAATAATCACCCCCCGCTGGCGATCGAGACGCGGCAGCAAACAGGCCGGCAAAGTCTCCGGATCAAAATGCGTTTCTGGGCCAAGACTCAAGGTTTGGTACGTTCCCTCAATGCCGAGGGATTCATGAACCACAAAACCGGGGAAGGGAACCATAGGAGAAGAAGGGGCGATAATTACCCAACTTAGGCCAAAATCCCCGCCGGTAACTCTAACTTAAACACTTCTCCAACATTGAGGTTGGGGGTGTGGGTGGAAATGACGATCGCCCCCAAACGGGGGTCATAGCACCCCACCCAAGCCGCCGGATGGCATTCATGGACAAGATAACCATAGAGCCAGATTGGCCCCTTCCCCTCCAAGACAATGCCTTGGCTATAGTCCAGGCCAGGGGGAAGCTGGAGATCTGCCAAATCCGCCGGAGTCATGATTCCATTGGGGGTCGTGATCCGGAAATGGAGATGTTGGTAGGCTAAACCGCTTTGGGTGTGGTGGGAGATACATTGGAGAGCGACGGCGGCCATAGGGACGGGGTGAAAGAGCTATCAAGACTTTAACAGGGGACTGGAAGCCGGGGCTTCCAACTTTGGTATGCTAGGGGACGCTCCGCCCGCTGCTCCCATGGAACCCTTCAACCGCCCCCCCACCGCTGATTTTTTGCAAACCTTGGCCCTTGTCCCCCTCGCCCAAAACCTCACGAAGGCGATCCGCCTCTGGGCTTGGTTACAGATTCTTTATGGGGAAAATGCTGTGGATTTGCCCCGCTCCTTTACCCTGGCCCAATGGCGCGATCGCTTTTTCACCCTCACCCATCCCCGTTCCGATGCCCTACCGGGGGAGCATGACCCCGATTGTCCCTGTCAATGGACGGTGAGCCAATGGTTAGCGACAGAGGCGGGGATGGCGGCGGCGGATTGGGTGCGGGGGGTGAGTGGGGCGGCCAGGTTGGAGCCGGAGCGGGTGGCGGCGGTGTTGGGGGTGAAGTTATTTGCGGTGACGCGGCGTTCTTTGGCGGCGGATCTGAAGGATTTGGTGGCCTTGGGGGGGTTGCAGATCACCGCTGGGCAGTATCAGCGGGTGGAGCCGTTGCCCTGGGGTGAGGCGGAAGGGATCAGTCTGCCCTTGGTGAATGAAGATTTAAAGGCGATCGTGGATAACCTGTGGGAGCCACTCCAGGGGCAGCGGCGTTTTTTTGTGGAGGTGGATTATATTGTTCCCCCTCAGGCGTTGGATCAGGTGGAGGATTGGCAGGGGGAGTTAAAGGCGATGTGGTTGGAAACCCCCATTCCTCCCCTACGGCTCACCTATCGCAGTGCGCGATTAAGGCGGGTGGTGCGGCGGGTGGTGTACCCGATTTGCATTTATTATGTGCGGCGTTCGATATATCTTTGCACCTATGGCGAATCGACGGAACCGGGGGGGCAATGGTGCAACTATCGCCTCGATCGCCTCACCGCGATGGAGCGGTTAAGTTGGCAGGATGAGGAGATTCCGGCGTTTTTGCGGGCGGCCTATGTTGAGGGAAATTTGCCCTTGCCTGAGGCGATCGCCATTGCCCAGGATCAGGCTTGGGGGTTTGATTTTTATCAACCGGCGGCCTTGATGATTTTGCGGTTTGAACAGAAGTTTGCGGCGGCCTATATCCACAACAGCGATCGCCACGCGACATTTAAACCCATTGGCTACGGGGAAATTGTTCAGGTGTTGCGGCGGCGGGGGGAACCGGCGGCGGATGTGGCGCGGCTGGGGGAATTATTGGGGAGGCGATCGCCCCAAGATGGCTATTATCAGGTGATCTATCGGGTGGGGGATGTGAATGTGATGCAGCGGTTGCGGGCATGGCGGCCCCATGGGGAGGTGCTGTATCCCCCAGCATTGCGGCAACAGATGGGGCGGGAGGTGGTGGAGGAATACAGCTTTTATCAAGATTGAGGGGTTTGGAAGGGGGGGCTTCCAGGGAGGGGTATGCTAAAGAGGCGGTGCGGATGTCTGATTTCCAGGGGCGTAGGTTTTCCGTCTGGTGCACCGTTCCCTGTCGGGGATAGTTTTGCAGGCTTTTGATTGCTTTTTGGTCTGAAATCCGTTTAACTCAGATCCCGATGGTGGGGGCGAAAGGTTTTTCGCCCCTATGCCTGTGGGCGATCGCCTGCAAATGGGGCAACCTAACCCCAAAAACAACCTTAATTACGGGCTTGGGGCTGATGAATTGGAATCTGAATGATAAACGTGCTACCCGTCCCCAACACCGAACGCACCAACAACTTACCCCCGTGTTTCTCCGTCACAATTTGATAACTAATCGATAACCCCAAACCCGTCCCCTTCCCAATCGGTTTCGTCGTAAAAAACGGATCAAACAAATGCACCTGATCCCCCTCACTGATCCCCCGACCATTATCAGCGATCGCCACCTCCACCCAATCCCCATCCATCAGCCCCGTGCGGATCGTAATCCGATTCGGCTCCTGCCCAATTTCCGCAAAAGAACGACCCACATTCACATCATCAAAGGCATCGATCGCATTGGCCACAATATTCATAAACACCTGATTCAACTGCCCCGAATAACATTCCACCAACGGCAAATTTCCATACTCCTTCACCACCTCAATCTCCGGCCGCTCCGTCTTCCCCTTGAGCCGATGCTGAAGAATCATTAACGTACTATCAATCCCCGCATGGAGATCCACCTCCTTCACCTCTGCCTCATCCAACCGCGAAAACGTCCGTAAAGATTTGATAATTTCCCGAATCCGCTCACTCCCCACCTTCATCGATGTCAGCAACTTCGCAAAATCTTCAATAATATAGTCTAAATCCAACTCCTCCAATTGCTCCTGAATCTCAGCAGAAGGCTCAGGATACTCCCGCTGATAGGCTTGGACAATTTGAATAAATGCCCCTACATACTCATCCGCATGGGTTAAATTGCCATGAATAAAATTAATCGGATTATTAATCTCATGGGCCACCCCCGCCACCAACTGCCCTAAACTTGACATCTTCTCCGCTTGAATCATTTGGGTTTGCGTTTTTTGGAGATCCTGTAAAGCCGTCTTTAACGCCGCAGTGCGCTCGTCCACCCGCTGCTCCAATTGCTCATTGGTTGCCTCTAAATTCTGAAAAGACTGTCGCAATTGCTCCGCCATTTGATTAAAAGACTCCGAAAGATCCCGCAGTTCCTTAATTTTAGATAAAGGAACTTGTGCCGCTAAATTATCAGCGGCGATCGCCCGTGAAGCTTTTCCCAACGCCAAAATCGGCTCACTAATCCAACGGGAAGTATACATCCCCAACAGCGTCGAAACCAAAAGCGCCACAATACAGAGCAACACCGTATTTCGGGTATTGACATCAATTTGCGCCATAAAATCTGACTCCAGCATTGTCACCACCACCAACCAATCTAAACCATACTCATCTGTCCAAGGAGTAATGCGCACAAACTGCCGGTCTTGACCATTCTCAAACGTCAATCGCTGGGCCTGATCAACCTCACTAAAATCACCAAAATGGTTCAATAAATAGGTTGCTGTTGATTGAATCATCGGATCAGCACTGTCAACGGCGGCTAGGCGTTGGGCTTTGCCATCCTCAATTCCATAGGAGGGAGCTTGAGCAGAACTAGCCACTAACAACCCATTGCGCTCAATGATAAATGCCTCCCCCGATGTACTCACATCAATCTGCTTTAAAAATTCACCGATTTGTGAGAGCCGTAGATTCGTCACTAATACACCAATCAGATCATTAGTTTCTGTGTACAGTGGATAACTCGCAGCAATAGAAATCACATCAGGGAAATTATCCCATTGATAAATACTGCTCCAAGTGGGTTTTTTTGCGGCGATCGCATCTAAATAGGCCGCTTCCTCCTGGGGTCGATAGTTATCATAGGAAGAAATTTGTTTCGTGCGATTCCCTTCCTCATCCGTCGCATAGGCATTGGAATGCCAATCGGTTGCCGCCGATAGTTCATCAATGGTGACATTGTTCGGATCTTCAAAAATCCCGGCTCCGGCATATTCCCCCGTAGCCAATACATAGTAGACATAGCCCACGTCAAAAACTTGCATTTGCCGCCAAGCATATTGGCCCGCCCCCACAAAATCCCGCAAATTTAGTAACCCTAAATTCACCGCATCGGCATTAATTTGGTTGACATCGTGGGGAGTTTTTAAGTACTGATCTAGATGTAAATCAATGCGATCGCTCACCTCATGCTCCAACTGAAACGCCAGATCATTAATCGCCTTTTGCCCATTACGCAGAGCCAGCCAACCCGTAAGCGTGACCGCAATCGTGATCTGGACAAGAAACGGAATCAGTAAAACTAAGCGGAGGGGCAGAGAAAATTGAGCGTTACCTGAAAAATACTGACGGAGCTTGGACATAGCCGGCTAACCACAAAATAAAGGTTAATTCATTTCTTCAAGAGTTTAGCAGCTTTTGATCCGGTGCATCTCAGGGAGGCAATGCGCAAGTGCTGAGGGGCGGCCCAGTGGGGCTTTGGGGACAAACTTAGCCCAAAACGAGCCAATCCCCTCAACCCCGTTTCTCACCTTGAGGGACTCAACCTCAATCCCATCACTGTACTGACCCAAAATTTCCATGCCCATTTAAGTTAATTTGTTCTTATTGTCCACACAGTTTTTGCGCCCCGCCCCTTGCTTAATGATTATTGACACAGAAACCCGACAAAATTAGCTAGGCTAAAATTATAGATGCAATCAAGGTTCCATCATGCGTTCCGGTATTATTCCCCCCATTTCTCGCTTGAATTGGCCCGCGCTAATTCTCTTCACCCTCGGTTTTTGGCTCAGTGGCAGCCTGCTCCTTGATGGTGTGATTATTCCCAGCTTGTATGTTTCCGGCATGATGATGCAAAGTGATTTTGCCAGTGCCGGTTATGTCCTGTTTGAAGCCTTTAACCATTTAGAACTGATCTGTGGGGCCTGCGTCCTCACCGCCTGCCTGGCCCTCTGGTCGAGCCATCGCCTCAACCGTCAACAGGAATGGTTATTTTTAGGCGCAGGTACGGTGTTGCTGGCGATCGCTCTCATCTACACCTATGCCTTAACCCCTTTAATGAGTGGCGTGGGCCTCAGTTTAAATTGGCTTGCCCCCTGCGCCGGTTTCCCCGCATCCATGATGGCCATGCAAGTGGGCTATTGGAGCCTTGAACTGGTGAAACTAATCGTCGGTTTTAGCCTCGTGCGGTGGTGCTATCGCGAAATGATGCAGCAGTCCTAACCGTTGCTTGTCCATCCCTCCGCCTAGCCCCTAGGGGCTAGGCTTTTGCCTTGCCCATGAAGACGCTCACCCCCCTCAAAGCATTCCTCACCGATGTTGAACGGGAAGCTTCCCCCGCTGGGGAGTTGCTCCAAGGGATTGCCGCGCCAAAACCAATGCCGACGCTCTTTCCTTGTGATGGCCTTAACCCAACGGCAAAAATTGGCTTGATCGATAATAATCTAGAAAATTTTCTTTACATTAAAACTATCTATAATCCAGAATATTAATGTGCAAAATGATTCATGAAAACAACCCAATACTTTGATGAGTTTGCATCTCGGAAGCATCCTGAAATTCAAAAAAAGTGGATAGAACGTGTATTGTCTAACCCAATCAAGCAGGAGATACAACCCAATAAACGAATTTGTTATTGGGGAAATGTTGTAGAGGCAGGGGGGCGAGCAATACGAGTAATCACGCTAGAAGATGGGGAAACCGTCCATAATGCTTTTTTCGACCGTAACTTTTACAGACGACAACAACGAGGTAATGAACCTTTATGAAAATTCGCTACTTTGCGCAAACTGATACATTAGCCATTGAATTAACCAGTAAACCTGTAGCATTTACTGATCCGATCACAGATGATTTAATCCTGGATTATGATGATCAAGGCAAAATTGTCACGATTACCATCGATAATTATTCACAAAATGTTGATGCTGTTAATCTTCAATCTCTCGACTTACCCTTAGTTAATGTTTGACCGATCTGAAATTCGCTTAATCAGATCTTGCAGTAGGGACGAAAATTTTTCGCCATTAAGCCCATCAATTCTACAACTGGATTCCCTGTGATGACTGAACGACGATCAATCCGGGGATTGATCCGTGGGGGGCCGGCGGTGGCGGCGATACCAGGTTGCCCCCCCCACCAATAGCCCCGTTAAACTCAGGGCGAACAAAATAGGTAGAACATCCCCTTGGCGCAGGGATTGTAACCCTGAACCGATCATCACAAAGGGGAGAATGCCGGGAACTGTACCAAGGAGGGTGGCGATCGCATAATCCCGAGCGCGAATCGCTGTCAAACCGGCGGCAAAATTAACAATTCCGTAGGGAATCAAGGGCAAAAGCCGGATCGCAAACAGATAAAACAGCCCGCCGTGATGCATTTCTGCATCGATCGCCTCCCATTGTCCCCGCAACCGGGCCGCCATCCAATCCCGTCCCCAAGTCCGGGTAAACCCAAACCCCACCCCCGCCGCAATCACCGCCGCCAAACTCGTCCACAACGTCCCCCACCACAGCCCAAAAATTGCCCCCCCCGCCAGGTTCAATGGGGTAGAGGGGAGGATCAACAATGTGCCGATGGTGTAGAGGCAGATGTAAATCAGTGGGGCCCAAAACCCTGCCTGTGTTAACCAAGTTTCTACCCGTTCCTGATCTAAGCCCCCCAAGAGATAGACCCCAACGGCAGTGATCACCAGACAAAAAATCAACAGCCCGATCAGGCTTTTTTGAGTACGCATAAATTAGTACATATAAATATTAAACATGGTTAGGAAAAAGATTTTTCCTCTTGATACAACAACTCCAACCTCATGAATTACTATCCTCATCCTCAAACAATGCGTTTAAATCACGGTAGCCACTCACAACCCGCAAAATTTCAATGCCAACCTCAGTAGGACGGTAAAAAATTACAACATTCTCAATGGAAAAACTCCGTAGATCAGGTAACAATTCATGCCGCAGTCGCCCCATATTGGGAAAGGTTAACAATTTTGAGCACAATTGATTGAGTCGGTTCAAAAAATTCTCAGAACGATTGATACTAGATACCTCTGCCAAGTGATCTAAGATTAACTCTAGATCCTGAATAGCCGTGCGAGTAAAAACATAAGCTCGACTCATTTTTGCCCTGGCTCATCGCGTTTTTTTAGACGGTCTCGCAACTGCGAAAATACAACATCTCCTGAGATCACATCACCACGATCTGAATCCGCAACCCCCTGCATAATTTCTTGTTGCAACTCTTCAAAACGTTCTTTATAAAGTAACTTTTGCCGCACCAATAAACGAACACTCTCGTTAATGGCGACATCAACGGAAGGAAACAAGCCCTGTTCAACCTGTTCTGTCAAAAACTGGGCTAACTCTGGTTGCAATGTGATTTCCATGTTCAAAACACTCTAGACTTTAGGAATTTCCTCTATGGTAGCAAACCCGATCACCATTGCGGATGTTGCATCTCCAGATTAGCCCCGCTCAGGAGGGGTTTAATGAGCAGCGTGGTCTGGGTTGAGATAGTAGCGATCGCACCGGATCAGCGTATGCAACAACACATTGGCCCCCTGAACACATTCATCGGGGGAAGTGTATTCTAATTCAGAATGGCTCAAACCTGATTCACTGGGCACAAAAATCATCCCCATATCCGTAACATTCGCCAATTCTTGGGCATCATGGCTGGCGCGGCTAGGGAGATAGGTATAGGAAAGATTTAAGCCCTCACTCACTTGGGCAATAATGTCCTGTAAATGGGTTTCAGCGAGGGCCGGCTCATTGCGGAGACGGCCCTCAAAACTAATTTTGGTGTTGGTAGCGATCGCAATTTCTTGAATATGTAAATGTAATTGCGCCAATAATCGGTCAATGTGCAAATTAGAAAGGTCACGAATATCGAGGCTCATTTCCACTTTACCCGGCACAACGTTGGCTGCATTGGGATAAACCTGCATTTGTCCCACCGTGGCCACCTGCTGCCCCGGCATTGTGCCAATTTCATTCACCGCTAGCACCACCTTTGATGCGGCAACGAGGGCATCACAGCGCATATACATCGGCGTTGTTCCCGCATGGTTTTCCTGACCGATGACGGTAATTTGATAGCGATGTTGGCCCACAACCCCCTCCACCACGCCGATCGCCTTTTCCATCGATTCTAAAATTGGCCCCTGCTCCACATGGAGTTCAATAAAGGCGGCAATTTCATCGGGTTGCCGCTGGGCTTGGGCGATATAGTCCCAATTGCCCCCCACCCGGGCTAAACAGGTTTGGATCGCCTCGCCATTGGGGCGGCGATAATATTCGGGATCGGGAAAGACGCGGCCAGAAATGCCTTTACTGCCAATCATGCTGCCCTCTTCATCGGTGAACACCATCACCTCAATGGGGTGCTGAAAGTGGTGGCCCTGATCATGGAGCGATCGCACCACTTCAATCCCCGCCAACACGCCAAAGGCCCCATCATAGCGGCCACCACTGGGGACAGTATCAATATGGGAGCCGGTGGCGAGGACGGGGCGATCATCCTGTTGCCCCGGATAGCGGCCGATGATATTCCCGGCGGTATCAATGCGCACATCCATGCCACTATCGCGCATTTGGCCATGAATCCAATGGCGAGCTTGGCAATCCTCCGGGCTGTAGGCAATGCGGCGCACGCCCCCCTGGGGCAGATGGCCAATATTGCTGAGGTCTTCAATACTTTGCAGAAGGCGATCGCGGTTCACCAAGGGTAAACGAACAGTGGTGGTCATGGTGAGCTAGGGGTAGATGAAGGGAAGAGCTACCATCGTATCAAAATCAATGCGATCGCCTTGAAGCCAAATTTACCAACGGTCAAGATTCGCTGATCGTCGGTTCGGGGGGGAAGGTGATGCGATCGTAGAGATCAGAGAGGGCGATCGTAAAGTCCACCGTCGCTAATTTCAACTCAGCCGTTGCCTCTTCATGGGCCTTGAATCGCCATTCCCCCTGGCCATTGCGGATATATTGGTCAACATCATAGCCGTATTGACTGATCACAATATATTCCTGGAGGGTTGGGATGGAGCGGTAATGTTTCCATTTGAGCTTTTGGTCATAATCTTGGGTAGATCGCGATAGCACCTCAATGATCACAATGGGGTTCGTGATCGTCGTTTGGGATGAATCGTGATATTCCGTAGGGGCAGCGACGAGCATCACATCGGGATAGGTATAGCGGCGCATATCGGGAATCCAAAGCCGAACATCGCTGATGTAAACCTCACAGTTCAGGCGTTCTGAAGCGAGAAGCAGACGGGCGTAAAGTTTACCCGCGATTTTATTGTGATTGGTTGTACCGCCGGCCATAGGGATAATTTCTCCATCAATATATTCATGACGTTGATCCGCTGCTTCCTCCAACGCAAGGTATTCCTCTGGGGTATAGGTTTTGGGCTGGGTTTGGGCAATCATGAGATTGAGGGGGTAGTGAGGATCTGGTTGTATTGTACCATTCTAGCCGAAATTCCCTAGGGTCAAGATGGTGCGTCAGTCATTCAATTACCCTTTTGCGTCATGGTTTAATCGCTGACGCACCCTACAATTCAGGCGTAGGCGTAGGGTGCGTCAGCGCGGATCAATCCTGATATTGATGGTTAAATTGTGCCTGACGCACCATTCACCAACATTATTATTCAAGATGGTGCGTCAGTCATTCAATTACCCTTTTGCGTCATGGTTTAATCGCTGACGCACCCTACAATTCAGCGTAGGCGTAGGGTGCGTCAGCGCGGATCAATCCTGATATTGATGGTTAAATTGTGCCTGACGCACCATTCACCAACATTATTATTTAAGATGGTGCGTCAGCCATTCAGTTGCTCTTTTGCGTCATGGTTTAATCGCTGACGCACCCTACAATTCAGCGTAGGCGTAGGGTGCGTCAGTGCGGATCAATCCTGATATTGATGGTTAAATTGTGCCTGACGCACCATTCACCAACATTATTATTCAAGATGGTGCGTCAGTCATTCAATTACCCTTTTGCGTCATGGTTTAATCGCTGACGCACCCTACAATTCAGCGTAGGCGTAGGGTGCGTCAGTGCGGATCAATCCTGATATTGATGGTTAAATTGTGCCTGACGCACCATTCACCAACATTATTATTCAAGATGGTGCGTCAGTCATTCAATTACCCTTTTGCGTCATGGTTTAATCGCTGACGCACCCTACAATTCAGGCGTAGGCGTAGGGTGCGTCAGCGCGGATCAATCCTGATATTGATGGTTAAATTGTGCCTGACGCACCATTCACCAACATTATTATTCTCAATTATTCTCAAAGTGGAGGGCGAAAAATTTTTCACCCCTACCCAATGCCAAGAATATAGTTAAAACCACCCCGGCCAACGCGGTTTTCTAACTGTTTAATCACGGCGCGACTGTCATCGTAGGGGCCATTGATATACAGCGGTTTACCCTCATAGCCAAACTGTAATTGTGGCTCGCCTCCCCAAGGGCCTAAATGATAAAGCGTTTTTTCAAACTCTGCATGGGGTTGAAATCCCAACCGCGCTGCATATTCCACCGCCCCAAAAACGATCGCCTGAGCCTGTTTTAATTCCACCAATTCCGCGCCATCGGGAAAGGCTTGATAAAACGCTTTCACGAAATCGGGATATTCCTCCCGCTCCATTTGTCGCGGCCCCATCGTATCCTTAACCCCTAAACAAAGGTAATCCACCAAATAGGTACAAACCGAAACCCGATCATAACCCTTGAGCCGCGCAATTAAGACTAAACCCAGACAACTATCGGGCATTGTTTTGGGGACATCCCCCAATAAATAAGCCCCACAATCCGCACTCACCAAACATTCATAAACTGGCGGCAATTCCCCCTTACTGGCCAGCGTAAACACTGGCCCCTCCCCATGGGCCGCCACCACTGCCCGCACCGCTGAAACCCTTAGCCCCAGATGGGCCGCAATTTGGCGAGGGGTGAAATTTTGCTGGCGCAGCTTGAGGATCGCTTGTTCTTGTTCGGGGGACATGGGGGCCAGGTTAGGGGTCGAAGTGAGCAAAGAGGCTGGCCAAAATTGTATTGGAAAAGAGCAACCCTTCTGGATCCGTGAGGGCAAGGCCATCGCCCCCCCCATCTACCCAACCCTGAGCCGCATAGGGGGCAAGGGTGGCACGGATTTGGGCCTGTTCCGAGGGGCTGAACCGTTGCCAGGGGATACCCTCGGTGAGCCGTAGCCCTAACATCAGGGTTTCTAACAGGCGATCGCTCTCCCCCACTTCCTCCACTTCCGCCACAGCCCCCGCCTCCACCCAAGCAAAATAATCAGCACGGGTACGGGGGCGGGTAAAGCGGCCTGCATGGGTATAGCTTGCCGCCCCCAAGCCAAAGGCATAATAGGGGCGATTTTCCCAATAGGTGCGATTGTGGCGGCATTGGTGGCCCGGTTGGGCATAGTTGGAAATTTCGTAATGATCATAACCGGCAGCGGTGAGCAATGCTTGAGCCGTGCGGTACATTTGCGCTGTGAGCGTATCCTCTGGGAGGGGTGTAGTGCCGGGTTCGTAGCGTTTGCCGAAGGGAGTAACGGGTTCCAGCACCAGATCGTAACAGGAAAGATGCTGGGGCTGATGGGCGATCGCCCGCCTTAACGATTCCTCCCACTGTGCCAGGGTTTGATCAGGCAAACCGGAGATCAGATCAAGGCTGAAATTATCAATCTGGGCTTGATGGAAATAGCCGAGGGCGGTTTCTACATCCGCCAGATTGTGCGATCGCCCACACACCGTTAATAACTGATCCTGAAACGCCTGCACCCCCAAACTAAAGCGATTCACCCCCACTGCGCGATAATCCCGCAATCTCCCCAGATCAAACGTCCCCGGATCAATTTCCATCGAAATTTCCACGCCGGTTGCTAAACCAAAGCGCTGATCCAATTGGGTGAGAATCGTCGCAATTTGTGCCGGAGCCACGAGGGAAGGCGTGCCGCCGCCGAAAAATACCGTGGCTAAGGGATGGGGGGTATGGCGTTGGGCCGTGCAGTGGATTTCCTGCTGGAGAAACCCTAAATAGGCGGGAATACTAGGGGACTCAGGACGATTCCTGCGATCGCCCACCACCACAATCGGGAAATCACAATAAAAACACCGCCGCCGACAAAAGGGGAGATGAACATAAGCCGAGGCGATCGCCATCCTATCCAAAAAATCCCCCTGAGCAACCATTGCATCTACCGAGAAAACCGAATCAAACCACTCCCGCCGGCCCCGATATAATAGGAAGAGTTTAGCCCCAGGGCTAACGTTAAAATTACCCAAATTTGGGGATCATCATGATAGATGCCGTCATTATCAGCATATTTGTTTTGGCCCTAGCTGGGGTCGGTTACGAGGCGATCGACATTGTACCCCCTGACGTGTTGTTGCAAGTCACCAACATCGAAGCCGTGCGGCTGATCATCGCCAGTTTTGGGGCGATCGTCGGTTTAGCGGTAGGGTTAACCGCCCAAACCACCTACCGCCGCCTTGAAAATAGGGTGCGCCAAATGCCCATCGAAGTCATCCTCACCCGCGCCGTGGGTTGGGTGATTGGGCTGCTCCTCGCCAACCTGATGCTGGCCCCCATCTTTCTGTTGCCGATTCCCAAAGAAGTAAGCCTCGTTAAACCGATGTTAGCGGTATTGGTGAGTGTGATGTTTTCGTTCCTTGGCGTGACATTAGCCGATACCCATGGCCGCACGTTTTTAAGGCTGATCAACCCCAACAGTATTGAAAGTCTACTCGTCGCCGAGGGCACACTCCGGCCCGCCATCACCAAAATCCTCGACACCAGTTGCATCATTGACGGTCGCATTGAAGAACTGTTAAACACCGGATTTATTGAAGGGCAAATTCTCATCCCGCAATTTGTCCTCCAAGAATTGCAACTCTTAGCCGACAGTTCCAATGATCAAAAACGGATGCGCGGCCGGCGAGGTTTGGATATTCTCAAACGGATGCAAACGGCTTTCCCGGAGAAAATCCTAATTAATCCCACAGATTACGACGATGTGAACACCGTCGATGCTAAATTAGTGCGATTTTCTCAAGAAATTAACGGCACATTATTAACCAATGATTATAACCTCAGCAAGGTAGCCAACTTGCAAAAAGTGGCGGTGCTCAATGTTAATGATTTAGCCAAAGCGATCCGCCCCATTTACCTCCCTGGCGACACCATCGATCTGAAAATTCTCAAGCAAGGCAAAGAGCCAGAGCAGGGAGTGGGCTATTTAGCCGATGGCACAATGGTAGTGGTAGAGGAAGGCTATGAATACCTTGGTGATGAGTTACCCGTCGTCGTGACTTCCGCACTGCAAACATCGGCGGGTCGGATGATTTTCGCCAAACCTCAAGCCTCAGTCACCGCTTAGGTAACGGTGCGTCAGGTTAAACTTGATGCCAAATTGCCCAATTGATCGGGTCTGACGCATCCTACGATTCAATTAACCCTTGATAAGGATGGCCATTTGCAGCATTGACGCACCATATTGACGCACCATCTTCCTTGGTTAAATCAGGGCGATAGGTGCACTATCACGGCTCACTTTCCCGTTGTTCAGATTGAGGCATAGCAGGGCTGCGATGGTTGCGGCGGTAAAGCAATTCAAGTTGGCCGCCAGCGGTTTGAATCAAAATCGTTTGGCGGCGGGCTAGGCCCCGAAAGAGGTTGGCAAATAAGAGGGTGACGATCGCAATAATCAGGCCAGCAGCGGTGGTGATCAAGGCTTCCGCAATGCCCCGTGCAACCCCGGCGGTTTGAAAGAGGGACTGAGTACCGAGGTTAAGGTTTACGAAGGTTCGCATTAATCCCAGAATTGTCCCCAATAATCCCAGGAGGGGAGAAGCGGTGATGATCGTTTCAAAGATGGTGTTAAAGCGTTTGAGGATGGGAAGTTCCCCTTGAGCGGCGGTTTCGAGGGCCAGGGAGAATTCCGCTGGGGTGGGTTCCGGGAGGATGAGGGCGGCAAGGAAAATGCGGGCAATGGGGAGATTGGGCTTGGTTTTGAGGTAGGCGATCGCTCCCTGGGGGTCTTCCCGATAGGCCGCTAAAACGGTCATCATAAACCGCCGCTGCTGTTGATGAACTTGCCACCAAAACACCAGCCTTTCGCCAATCAGCACTACAGCAATCATGGAGAAGGCCAACAGGGGCAACATGGTAATACCACCCAGGATCAAAATGGTCTTCAATGGGTTTTATCTCCGACAGCTTAGATGCAACATCTTTAGAATTATACTGCTAGGGGGAAGGCCGGTTAAGCGCTAGATTATGGGGATAAAAATGCGATAGATTGCAGGGGGATGATGGGCAGATAGCGATGGGTGCGCGATCGCCTCTCCCGGTTTAACCTTGAAAAATTTCGATGATTTTGAAATTCAGGATACCCAAGCGGTGCTATTAACTCAGGCAATTGCGTAGAATCTGAAAGGTTTATTCCATTTTTGCAAACTTTATGGACACGCTGACAGCCATTGAATCCCGCCGGGCGGTGAAAATTTTCGACCCCAACCACCGTTTAACCCCGGCAGAGTTGGATCAACTGCTCTCCTTGGCGATGTTGTCTCCCACTGCCTATAACATTCAGCATTGGCGGTTTGTGGTGGTGGAGGATCCGGCGTTGCGCCAGGAAATCCGCAAGGTTGCTTGGGATCAGGCTCAAGTGACTGATGCTTCGGTGTTGATTATCCTCTGTGCTGATCTTAAGGCCTGGACACGCAACCCCCAACGGTATTGGCGCAATGCTCCCCAGGGTGTGCAGGATTTCATGACGGGGGCGATCGCCCAATATTATGAAGGCCGCGACCAAGTGCAACGGGATGAGGGGATGCGTTCCTGTGGGATTGCAGCGCAAACCCTGATGTTGGCGGCTCAGGGAATGGGTTATAATTCTTGCCCCATGGATGGCTTTGATTTTGATGCGGTGGCAAAGTTGATTAATTTACCGGCGGATCATGCGGTGGTGATGTTTGTCGCCATTGGCAAGGCCCTGGAACCGGCACGGGAGCGGGGTGGCCCCATTGAGAAAAGTGAGGCGGTGATCTATAACCGGTTTAGTTAAGACCCTCACCCTAAATCCCTCTCCCAAGGAGGGCGAGGGACTTTGAAGTTTATGAATGGTGCGTCAGACACAAATTAATCGTCAATGATGATGATTGATCCTGTCTGACGCACCCTACGCATGGATTGTAGGGTGCGTCAGATCGATTAACCGAGGACGAAAAAGAGTAGCCTAACGGCTGACGCACCATTTATCAACCTGCGAAATGTCGGCTACTCCATTTTTTCAGCAAAAATGCTTACATCTGCTTGCCAACGGCTCCGCTTGGAGATTACTGGCATTGTCCAGGGGGTAGGGTTTCGCCCCTTTGTTTATCAATTGGCCCAAAATTTAAACCTGACCGGCTGGGTGAGTAATTCCCCCCAAGGGGTACAGGTGGAAATTGAAGGCGATCGCCCCGCCCTTGCCCAATTTCAAACCCTGCTCCAGGGGGAACTGCCCCCCAATGCGGCGATCGCCACGCTGAAAATTACCCCCATTCCTACCCAAGGGGATCAGGAATTTGTGATCCGCAAAAGCGATCGCACCGGCCCGAAGACTACCCTCGTACTCCCGGATCTGGCCACCTGTTCGGCTTGTTTAACAGAACTCTTCGACCCCGAAAACCGCCGCTACCGCTACCCCTTCACCAACTGCACCCACTGCGGCCCCCGCTATACGATCATCACTGCCCTTCCCTACGATCGCCCCCATACCACCATGGCTGGCTTTCCCCTCTGTGACGATTGTCAGCGGGAATATGGCGATCCGGGCGATCGCCGTTTCCATGCCCAGCCCAATGCCTGCCCCATTTGCGGGCCTCAAGTGGCGTTGTGGAATGGTCAAGGGGAAGTTTTAGCCCAAGGGGAGGCATCGGTGAAGGCAACGGTGGCGCAATTGCAGAGCGGGGCGATCGTCGCGGTGAAAGGTTTGGGAGGTTTTCACCTCATGGCCGATGCTCGCAATCCTGAAGCCGTGGCAAGATTGCGAGAGCGGAAACATCGCCCCACCAAACCCCTCGCGGTGATGTATCCCGATTTAGCCCAGTTGGAACGAGATTGTCAGGTTTCCCCCAAAGAAGCAACACTGTTGCGATCGCCCCAAGGCCCCATTGTCTTGCTCCGTTGCCATGCTGATCCCGCTATTGCCGCAAATGTTGCCCCCGGCAATCCCTACCTTGGGGCCATGCTTCCCACCACTCCCCTCCATCACCTGCTGCTCAGATCGATGCATAGCCCCCTCATTGCCACCAGTGGCAACCAAGCCAACGAGCCAATCTGTATTGATCAACAGGAGGCATTACAACGCTTGGGGGGAATTGCCGATTATTTCCTCGTTCATAACCGGCCCATTGTGCGGCCCGTCGATGATTCCATTGTGCGGCTGATGGCGGGGGAGGTGATGATCCTACGGCGGGCGCGGGGTTATGCGCCGTTACCCGTGGCCAAATTGCCCGCAACAATGCCCGCAACTTTAGCCGTAGGAGCGCAACTCAAAAATGCGATCGCCCTCAACTTAGGGGATCAAATCATCCTCAGTCAACACATCGGCGATCTCGGCACACCCCAAGCCCTAGATCACTTTGAAGAGACGATCACGAGCCTGGCCAGCCTCTACCAAATCCAACCGCAACAAGTCTGTTGCGATGCCCATCCCGACTACACCGCCAGCCAATACGCCCAAGCCCTAGGGCTACCCTGTCAACAGGTACAACATCATCGAGCACATCTATGGGCGGCAATTTTCGAGGAAAGAGCAGAGAGAAGTGAGGAAAGAGAGCAATTCCTACTTTCCACTTCCTACTCCCCACTTCCTACTCACTCCCCACTCCTCGGCATCGTCTGGGATGGCACAGGCTACGGCGAAGGGGGCGAAATTTGGGGGGGGGAATTTTTCCGGGTGATGGGGAGCAAAATGGAGCGGGTGGCCCATAGTTTGGCGTTTCCCTTACCGGGAGGCGATCGCGCCGCCCGCGAACCCTGGCGCAGTGCCATGGGGTTACTGTGGGCAACCTTTGGCCCCGATTTTCCCCCCTTAGAAAATCGCGATCGCCAACAACAGGCCCTCATCCGTACCATGCTCACCCAAGGGGTAAACTGCCCCCAAACCACGAGCATCGGACGGCTTTTCGATGGGGTAGCGGCCCTGATCGGGTTGGGCGATCGCAACAGTTTTGAAGGGGAAACGGCCATGGCTTTAGAATTTGCCGCTGAACAAATCCACACCGCCGCCGCCTATCCCTATGGCATCATCCCCGGTTTCCCACTGATTTTCGATTGGCGGCCCATGATCATCGCCCTCTGCCAAGATCGCCAAGCAGGGATCCCGATTCCCCAAATGGCGGCAAAATTTCACAATTGCTTAATTGACGGCATCACCCAAATCGCGCAAACAATAGGATGTAGTCACATCGTCCTGACCGGCGGCTGCTTCCAAAACCGTTATCTCACCGAAGGGGCGATCGCCCACCTCACCGCCGCCGGTTTCCCCGTCCACCTTCCCCAAAACATCCCCCCCAACGACGGCAGCATCGCCGTCGGCCAACTGATCGCCACCGCTTTTGCAAGAGCAAGCAAACCCTAGAGGGCGAAAGGTTTTTCGTCCCTACCAGAGGGCGAAAGATTTTTTCCCCTACCAGAGGGCGAAAGATTTTTTTCCCTACCAGAGGGCGAAAGATTTTTCCCCTACCAGAGGGCGAAAGATTTTTCGCCCCTACTTCCCACTCCCTACTCCCTACTCCCTACTCCCTACTCCCTACTCCCTACTCCCTACTCCCTACTCCCTACTCCCTACTCCCTACTCCCTACTCCCTACTCCCTACTCCCTACTCCCTACTCCCTACTCCCTACTC
>Ga0316611_1000247_pt1 | contig 20344 bp, 9 predicted proteins | sample MIS2016202_MG_FD_207675 | JGI IMG/M metagenome (GOLD analysis project Ga0316611, IMG submission 207675) | Microbial mat bacterial communities from Middle Island sinkhole, Lake Huron, Michigan, United States - MIS.2016.202 | ecosystem: Environmental > Aquatic > Freshwater > Lake > Sediment... | reverse complement strand
TCATTGGTGTTGCCACCATCCGGCGAAGGAGTTTTTTTGAGCGTTTTTCAATTACACTGTAACTGATTCCCCACATACAAGCCATCATAATTCCCATGCCGATCAATCCAGGTACCAAAAAATCGATATAGCGGGTACCCGGGAGGGTCAATGCTTTTGCATGTTGGGTGTTTTCTTCAAAAAAAGCAGGGCCTTTTTCGAGTAACCCGGTGAGCTGCAGGTGAAGCAATAGTGCCTCCGGGTTCATTGGGTCGAAGTGATAATCAGGCACTCCGTTTTTTGATTCAATAACAACCGAAGCGATCCCTTTTTTGAGCATTTCGTTGGCTTGGCTCCAGTTTGCAGGATAAAAATTGAGTGTCAATTGTCCCATGCTTTTGTTCGAGTAGCTGTATTGAAAATGCACATTGCCTTTTAAGGGTTCAATCTTTTTCAGCGAAAGTTTAGTCGTTAAAAATGAAGGCAATGCTTCATTGCTGCTGCTGGATGCTATTAAAACAATATTCCTCGAAACAACCGGTTTTTTGTTGAAAGCTAATCCTAATCCACCAGCCATGAGTATCGGAAACACAATTCCCCAGAAAATGACAGCAGGTTCGCGGATAATTTCTTTAAAGTGCGATATAAGTAAGCGGTAAAATTGTCTCATGATTGTTCGGTTAAATGGCGACCGGTTAATGTGGTAAACACATCGTCGAGGGTAGCTTTGCGGTAATTAAACTGGTTTAACTGAATATGTTTCGATTTCAATAATTCAAAAAACAGGGGCATATCTTCCTGTATTTTTGTTATATATAATTTCCCGGTTAGCTTTTCGGGATTCCATTCGATGCACTGTTGGGTGTATGGAGCCAGGTTCCAGTCTTTGGATGGATTCTCGTGTAAGGAAAATTCAACTACTTCGTAGAAATTATTAAGGTGGATTATCTCATCGAGTGAGCCCTGACTGAGAATTTTCCCCTGGTCCATGATGATAATCCGGTCGCACAGCACTTCGGCTTCTTCCATGTAATGAGTGGTAAGGATTAGCGAAGTTTTAATTTCGGATTTTAATTTTTGCAGGATAGCCCATATTTCACGCCGGGCATTGGGATCCAGGCCAGTGGTGGGTTCGTCGAGCAATAATATCTGTGGTTTATTGAGTAAGGCAATTCCAAGGGCTAATCGTTGGCGTTGCCCTCCCGAAAGGTTTACCACGTATGCTTTATGCTTTTCCGAAAGACCAACTAGTTCAATTACTTCCTTAGCCCTTTTCTCTCCTAAATCGTAAAAACTGGCAAAAAGTATGGCCGTTTCGAGTACGGTAAGTTTGTCGATAAACCGTGTTTCCTGAAGCGATAATCCAATCATGTGATGAAGTTCTTCGCTGTGGCCACGCCACTTTTTTCCCTGAATGGTAATTTCGCCTTCGTCGGGATGCTGAATTCCTTCAATCATTTCGACCAAGGTAGTTTTGCCGGCACCGTTTGGGCCCAGCACAGCGACATATTCTCCCATGCGGATGTTGAGGTCAATCCCATCCACGGCCTTAACCTGTTTGAAATATTTTTTTACCCCTTTTACTTCTAAGATATTGGTTTGCATTTTATTGAGGGTTACGATCCCGATAGCTATCGTGGAGCGGGTTGCGGGTAAAAAGGTTGTAATCGTCCATCTTACTACTTACTACTAATAACTTACTACTTCCCTTTAAGTTCATTCAACAAAGAGAAAAGCAAAATGTTGGCATAGGATGCATATAAAGCCGTCCCTTCTTCTATTTCATTGGCTGTTTGAATATAAGGAGCCGGATGGATTTCTTGGGAGCAGTGTTTCAGCATTCCGGCAATTGCTTCCGGTGTCATTTCAAGGTGGCATTGCATGGCCAGGACATTATTACTATACCAGAATATTTGATTGGAACAAGCTTTAGAAGAAGCTATTAGACTGGCTCCGATTGGTAAATCGAATGTTTCGCCATGCCAGTGAAAAACAGTAATCTGCTTGGGAATGGAATTGCCGGATGTATAGATCGAATCTGATTGATAAATCGGAAACCACCCAATTTCTTTCTCTTTTCCCTGAAAAACTTTAGAACCTAAAGCGTTGGCAATTAACTGCGAGCCAAGGCACACCCCAACAACCTTTTTTCCAGCTTCGATGCAATGGCGGATAAACTTTTTTTCTTCTGCCAACCAGGGGAATTCATGCTCATCGTTGACACTCATGGCTCCTCCCATTAAAATTAGCCAGTCGACATGGTCTAGAGTGGGGATAGCGAATGATTCGTAAAAACGTACATATTCAATGGTAAAATTATTTTGAGTTAACCAGTAAGCAATGGCAGCAGGGCCTTCAAAGGGAACATGTTGAAATATATAGGCTTTCATTTAATCTTGTTAGTTATTGAGTCTGCCCCGAAAAGGCTTTTACCCCTTAATTCCCCAAATGGGGGACTTTAGAATTCAATGATTTTCAGATGGTTCACTGAATAGGTCAGGAGAAAAACAGATGAAAATCATTGAATTTTGACTTTTCGGAGTGGACTTAGTTAATCAATAATATTCTTCAATACTTCCGCTAATTTGTTTAAGCGTAATTTCGGCAATTTTGGCCAGGTATTTTGCATTAATAAATCTGTTATTGGCATCGAGAAAATTCTTTTGTATCTCGCGCATTTCAATCCCTGCCAATCCGCCCAACCGATATTTTGCCATGGCAATATCCATGTTTTCGCGGGCGCTTTCGAGGTTTTGTGTTTCGAGCGAAAGTAACCGCAAATTATAAGTGTAATTGTTCCAAATAATATTGAATTCTGAGATTATTTCCTGTTGTAGGTTTTCAAATTCCAGATCCTGATTTTGTCGGGTAATAATGGCATTTTTCATTTGCCGGTGGTTGTCGAGCCGGTTAAATAATCCGTAGGTCAGGGTTGCTCCATAGGTATAGCCTAACGTGCGGTTGGTAAACAAAAACCCCGACTGAGATTCGGCATTCGTAAAGTTATACCCGCCATTTAAGGTTAAGGTCGGGTAGAACCGCGACCGGATCATTTTAACATCAAGATTAGACAAATACTGATTTTGCTTGGCAATGAGCAGGCTTGTATTTTTCTGGATCATTTGCCCATAAAGATTCTCAAAAACCAGGTTCGACGAAACAGAAATACTGTCGTTCCAAGATGGAGGAACCGTTAATGAATATGCTAAAACCCTGCTTAATTGAAGCCGGGTGGTGGCAACTGTTTCTTCCTGGCGTAAATATTGCGAACTATCGGTATTAAAATCAACCTGCGCTTGCAAAAACTCTAATTTTGAGAAGCTTCCTATTTTATATTTTTCTGAAGCAATGGCAAGCCTTTCGGATGATAATTTCATGCCATGATGAAGCGATTGTAATATTTGTGTTTGCTGAATCAGGTTATAATAGCCCGATGCAATTTGTGCTGTAAGATTTTCAATAGTCATGCGGGTGTTAAGCTTGCCAAGTTCGCTTAATTCTTTCATTTTGTCGAATCCTACAAACATCCCAAACCCGTCAAAAACAGTCCAGTTAAGAGAAATAGCCCCCGTAAGCGAGTTCGATTTTGCATTGTCTTTCTCCTGAATACCTCCGGAGGCAAATTCCTGCCGGGAGTTAACTACAGAATTGGTTTTACGTCCGGTAGCATCAACGGTAGGGAAGAAGGCATATTTGGCAAAATTCAGGTTGTTTTGGGTAATGACCTCATCGTTCTGGGTAATCTGTAATGAGTAGTTATTCTCCAGTCCAATTGACAGGCAAGTTTTCAGGGTAAGGGAGTCTTGCCCAAAAGAGGAAATGGGAATAGCTATAAGCAGGAACATGTATATGAAAGTAATTCTACTCATTTTTTGGGGTGTTTGATTCTTCAACAACATTACTAACATCTTTTTTAGATTCGGAGAGAAAATCATAAATAGCGGGTACTACATAGAGGGTTAGGGATGTTGAGATCAGAAGCCCTCCCACAACAGCAATACCCATCGAAACACGGCTTTCCGAACCCGCTCCCAGCGCTAATGCAATAGGCAATGCACCAAGCATCGTAGCCAAACTGGTCATTAAAATTGGTCGAAAACGGGAGGCCGAAGCGTCTATTATAGCTTCAGTCCTTCCTAGTCCTGCTGCTTTTCGTTGGTTCGCAAACTCAACAATGAGGATCCCATTTTTGGATACCAGTCCAATAAGCATAATCATTCCAATTTGACTGAAGATATTGATAGTTTGGTCGAAATACCATAAAAATATTAATGCTCCCGATAATGCCAAAGGCACCGTAAACATTATAATCAGAGGATCGCGAAAACTCTCAAACTGGGCAGCTAATACCAGGTAAATAAGCACTAACGCTAACAGAAATGCAAATAACAAACTGGATGAACTTTCGGCAAACTCTTTTGAATCACCTGCCAATGCTGTAGTATAGGTCTCGTCGAGTACCGTGGATGCAATCTTATTCATTTCATCTATTCCCTCGCCAATCGTGTGGCCTTTCACCAATCCTGCTGAAACCGTTGCTGAAACTAAGCGGTTATATCGATATAGCTGGGGTGGACTGCTTTCGTTTTTTATATTAACCAGGTTGTCGAGTTGAACCATTTGACCGCTTTTACTCCGCACATACATCGATTTCAGATCGAGCATATCGTTTCGGTTTTCACGGGTAAGCTGACCAATAACCTGATATTGTTTCCCATTCATAATGAAATAGCCAAAACGCTGTCCGCTTAAAGCAAGCTGAAGTGTTTGGGCAATATCCTGCGTCGAAACGCCCATTAAAACAGCTTTTTCGCGGTTAATGGTAACCCTTACCTCAGGTTTGTTAAATTTGAGGTTGAGGTCAATTACCTGAAATATTTTATTTTTGGAGGCCTCTGCGATAAAGAGGGGCAATACTTTTTTTAAGTCGTCCAGATCTTGCGCCTGAATAACATATTGTACCGGTAACCCGCCTCTTCTTCCTCCAATAGTCTGTTGCTGAGAAATAAAAGATCTTGCTCCTGTTAATTTCTTTACTTCGCCCGATAGTTCGTCGAATATTTCCTGCTGACTTCTGTTATGTTGGTCTCTATCTTTCAGGATTAAACGTATTATCCCCGAATTAACCGAACCTCCTCCAAATCCTGGCGCTGTAATGGTAATAATACCGCTGCTCTCGGGTACATTATCCTTCACTAAAATAGTGAGCTCATCCATGTAGCGGTTCATAAATTCATAACCTGCCCCTTCGGGAGCTACCGAATTTATGATAAGCGCCGATCGGTCTTCCAATGGAGCCATCTCAGAGGGTAAAAGTTTTCCTATCACACCAATAGATACAAAAGCTAATGCCATAATGATAAATGCCCAATACCGGTGTTTCAGGAAAGTAGTAAGGCTATTCCGATACCAGGTAATAACGCCTACAAAAAAGGGCTCTGTTTTACGGTATAACCAGTTGTGTTGTGAGTGAGCCTTTAAAATCTTAACGGATAACATGGGGGTTAAGCTCAATGCAAGAAATGCGGATATGCCTACGGATCCTGCTATTACAATCCCAAACTCACGGAATAGCCTCCCGGTTACCCCCTGAAGGAAGATTATAGGGAAGAAAACAGCAATCAGCGTAACCGTTGTAGCAACTACCGCAAAGAATATTTCAGAGGAGCCCTTGATACCAGCTTCCAATGGCGACATCCCCTGTTCAATTTTGGTATAAATATTTTCGAGTACAACAATGGCATCGTCTACAACCAATCCAATTGCCAAAACTATTCCCAAAAGGGTGAGAACGTTAATTGTAAATCCTGCCAGATACATTATAAAAAATGCACCAATTAGGGAGGCTGGAATTACTACTACCGGAATAAGCGTTGATCTCCATTCTCTTAAAAAGAGAAATATAATAAGGATAACCAGCAGAAATGCAACAATAATTGTTTGTTCAACTTCTTCTATTGATTCCCGGATATATTTGGTATTATCAAAAGTGATGAAAGCGCGGATATCGGTAGGTAAATCTTTTTTAATAATCTCCAGTCTTTTGTAAACTTCATCGGAAATTTCAATATGGTTTGAACCAGGTTGCGGAATAATTGCGCAAGCAACCATGGGAACACCATTAAGTTTTAAAATGGTTCGTTCGTTTTCGGAAGCGAGTTCCGCTTTGCCAACATCGCTGAAACGAACAACCTGTTCGTTGGTTTCCTTTATTACCATCGTATTAAAATCCGAAGGGCTTTGAAACCGTCCCATGGTGCGAACAGTAAGTTCCGTTGAGTTTCCTTCAATACGTCCCGATGGAAGCTCAATGTTTTCACGCAGCATGGCATTACGAACATCGAGCGGGGTTAACGCATAGGCAGCTAATCGGGCAGGATCAATTCTCAACCGCATCGAATAGCGCTGACTTCCATAGATTCCCACATTACTTACCCCCGAAATAGTTTGAAGCCGTTCTTTAAAAGTTATTTCGGCAATATTGGTAAGGTCCATGAGCGATCGGCTGTCGGATGCAATATTTAAAATAATGATCGGGTTAGAATCGGCATCGGCTTTAGTAACAATGGGAGGGTCTACATCCGGAGGTAATAATCGGAGTGTTTGCGAAACTTTATCGCGTACATCGTTTGCGGCAGTTTCCAAATCGATATCGAGCGTAAATTCGACCGTAATATTACTGCCGCCATCGCGGCTAACACTAGTAATGGAACGAATTCCCGCAATGCCGTTAATTGATTGCTCTAACGGTTCGGTAATTTGAGTCTCAATAATATCGGCATTCGCTCCTACATAACTTGTAGAAACTGTAATAATAGGAGGGTCGACACTGGGGTACTCCCGTACCCCAAGGAACATTAGTCCAATAAATCCTAAAAGCAGGATTAGTAACGTACTTACAATTGTAAGTACCGGACGTTTTATACTTAGTGATGATAGACTCATGGCAATTCCTCAATAGAGTAAACTTTACTAATCTTTATAGGCATATCAGGGCGTACCTGTAATATTCCTGTTATTAAAACAGTATCTCCGGGAGATACTCCCGAAAGGATTTCAACTAATTTTTCAGTACGAATTCCGGTTTGAACTGTGCTTTGTTTTACAATTCCGTTGCTTGCCAGATAAACCTTTTCAATTCCGGCCTCGGGAATGATTGATTGAGTTGGCACACAAAGTGCGTTATTAATATTATTGGTAACAAGTTCTATGTTTACGAAACGCCCGGGCAATAGAGTAAAGTTGGTATTATTGTAGTTGGCGCGTAATAAAATATTTCGGGTTTGTACATCAATGGTGGGTTCAATGGCATATACCTTGGCCTGATATTTCTTATCAGTTCCTTCAACAGTAAAAGAGAGCGTATTGCCTAATTTAACTGTTCCGCTGTATTTTTCGGGTACCGAAAAATCGACTTTTAACGATGCAATGTTGGTAAGGCGGGCTATCTTAATAGCTGGAGTTACGTATGCTCCCGGACTAACATTTCGTAAACCTACAATTCCGTCGAAAGGGGCGTGAATTTCGGTATATAGTATCCTGGTTTTAATAATTTCAATCTCGGCTTCATTACTTTTAAGTTCGGTAAGTATCTGGTCGTAGGCTTCACGGCTTACAGCTTCTTTTTCGAGCAGTGTGCGTTGCCTGAATTCTTTTTCTTCAATAAGCTTCTGTTGTATTTTGAGTTTCGAAAGTTGCGCCTGAAGATCTTTGTCGTTCAGTTTAGCCAAAAGTGCTCCTTTTTTTACAGAAGTTCCTTCGGTAAAATAGATGTCGGTAATTCGTCCGCTTGTTTCAAACGATAAGTCAACTTCCTCGTCTGCAGTTAACGTACCGCTTACTTTTATGGATTCAGCCAAATAGGATGGTTTTACAACGATGGCCTGAGCAATACCAATATTTGCAGCGCCTCCTTTTACGGATTCCTTTTTTGGCCCCCAATTTTTACTTAATTTCGGATAAAGTATGATAATTGCTAATACAGCGGCAAGAAAGATCCAGAGTATTGTTTTGTTAGATTTTTTCATTGATAGGTTTGTTATGTTATGACGATTTATTCTTTACTCTTTATGAATGAATTAAACAATTTTTCTTCGGTTTTGATTTATTATATACCTTTCTTAATGTGGTTATATTTACAAACCAATAAATATAGGGTAAATTTCAAATCGAATCTTACTAAATTCGAATAAGGAAGTAAAAAATTTGATCCAGGTTATTTCTGATACATTTATGCAAAAAGGCTAGTATTCACAATGGTTTTATTGAGTTCGTTTTTTGCCGAATATAGTTCATTGGGACAAGATTGGGATTCGATTGCTTTGAGCCAGTCAAATGATACCTCGTTTGGCAAAAATGTACCTTTAGACTCTCGCAACATATTCGTGAATGGGATTCTTATCGGCTATACTCAGCGTTCAAATTGTAAAGCCTGTCCTCTTTTTTGTTCATCAAATTCTCCCCTATGAAAAACTCTATGCCCGTTAATGAATGTACTAACAATTTTTGAATGCATTGTCACTCCTTCAAATGGTGACCAACCGCATTTATAAAGGATATTCTCTTTTGAGACTTTCCATTCTGCCTGAGTGTCTATTAATACAAGGTCAGCAAAATATCCTTTACGGATAAAGCCCCGTTTGTTAATATTAAAGGCTATAGCTGGCGAATGGCACATTTTATAAACGATATGCCCTAACGAAATTTTGTCGTCGCGGTGAAATTCCAGCATTGCATTTAATGAATGTTGCACCAAAGGCCCTCCCGAAGGCGCTTTTGCATAGAGATTAGCCTTTTCTTCAACGGTATGCGGGGCATGGTCTGTGGCAATTACATCAATTGTATTATTCAATAAACCTTCAAACAATCCAACTTTATCCTGATGCGTTTTAATGGCCGGATTCCACTTTATACGAGTTCCCAATGTTTCATAATCTTTTTCTTCGAACCACAAATGGTGAACGCAAACTTCGTTGGTAATCCGCTTGTCTTTTAAGGGAATATTGTTTTGAAATAATTCAAGTTCTTTAGCAGAGGAAAGATGAAGAACATGTAATCGGGAATCGTATTTTTTTGCCAGGTTAACAGCCATTGAACTCGATTTGTAGCAAGACTCCGCGCTCCGAATGGCTCCATGAAATTTTACCTGAATATCTTCCCCATATTTTTCTGTAAATTTTTTAGTGTTTTCGCGAATAATCGATTCGTCTTCGCAATGGGTGGCAATAAGGAGCTTAGACTTTTTGAAGATTTGTTCCAGCGTATCCGGGTTGTCTACCAGCATATTTCCTGTAGAAGCACCCATAAATATTTTTATACCACAAACATTTTTGGCATCGGTAAGAAGCAATTCCGCAATATTGTCATTCGTAGCTCCAATGTAAAAGCTATAATTTGCTAATGACTTATCTGCTCCAAGTTTGAATTTTTCTGCTAAAAGATTTTGTGTAGTAGTTTGAGGGTTTGTATTGGGCATCTCCATAAACGAAGTTACTCCTCCTGCCACTGCAGCTTTCGATTCGGAATAGATATCTGCTTTATGGGTTAACCCCGGTTCCCTGAAATGAACCTGATCGTCAATCACTCCGGGAATGAGACAAAGGCCTTCTGCATCAATAACATTAGCGGATAGAAGTATCGGTTCAGGAACATCCTTCAGGAAAATTTCCGAAATGATTTCACCTTCAATCAGCACACTTCCGGTTACTCCAATCCCTTCATTAACAATAAGAGCATTGTGTATTAATGTTTTGGCCATAGTAACAATTGTTAGTGGTTGTACGATTTGAAATAGCTTTTCAATTTCATGGAAATCACCCCCCAAAGGGCTTCGTTAAAAATACCCCCGCTCATTTTAGAAGAACCTACTTTTCGGTCGGTGAATATAATAGGTACTTCTTCAATTTTAAACTTACTTCTCCAAACTGCAAATTTCATCTCTATTTGAAAGGCGTAGCCCTTGAAACGGATTTTATCAAAGTTGATGGTCTCCAGCACTTTTCGCTTATAACACTTAAAACCAGCTGTTGTATCGTTTATATTCATTCCGGTAATAAAGCGAACATATTTTGATGCAAAATACGACATAAGTACTCTACCCATTGGCCAGTTAACTACATTCACCCCCGATTTATAGCGCGAACCAATAGCAAGGTCGGCTCCATTCACAGCGCACATTTCGTGTAGCTTAATCAAATCTTCGGGATTATGCGAAAAGTCAGCATCCATTTCGAAGATATAATCGTAATGATGGCCTATTGCCCAGCGAAAGCCGGCAATGTAAGCGGTTCCTAATCCAAGTTTTCCTTGTCTTTCGAGTATGTGAAGCTGTTCAGGGAATTCTACCTGAAGCTTCTTAACAATTGCAGCTGTTCCATCGGGAGAATTGTCTTCCACAATTAAAATATCAAAAGGCAGTGGTAAAGAAATTACTTTTCGTATTATCTTTTCAATATTGTCCTTTTCGTTGTAAGTAGGAATTATAACCAGACTATCGTTCACAAAATTTATTTTAAAAATGAAGCTACGAAATTACGAACTAATCTATAATTTTTAGCTGTAATTTTTCTATAATTCTCACAGGCCTTATTTAATATTGGTCTTGTATATATAAAACTCTTCGTTCTTATTGTTGGGATTAAGTTTTCGCATAATCTGGTCTATATTACTAGGCTCTATTTTCTTAATAAAGAGGAGCCTTGGGAAATATTTTTTGACCTTCTCAATTCGTTCGTTTAGCTTTTTGCCATCAGTAAAAATCACATATTCAGGCTGAATGGCTTCGGGGTTCCTGGAGAAAAAATCCAGGTGGTTGATATACTTTAGGTAGGGACTCTTATTATTGGTATATCCAAGTGTTGGAATGTCGCCCCTTTCAAATGAATACACCATAACTGGTTTTCCAGAATAGAACACGGGCATCATTACTGCCGGTATTTTTTCACTATCGTCAATTAAAACAGCATGAATATTTTTAATGTCGGGGTATAAGGCGTACATGGCTTCAACCCTCGAAAGCTTGGTTGAGCTGAGGCTGACAAAAGGGAGGATAGTTAAGTTTATAATCCAGAAGAATATATAACAATTTTTCAATAGTTTAGCATGATTTTTCCAGTATTCGGACTTCAGAACGAATTCGTTCCAACCTATCCAACCTAATATTATAATGAATGGTATGATTGTAAAGATAAACCGCTCCTGTTTATTAGGAAAATAGGTATGGAATGCCAGGAACAGAATTGTTGGAAGAAATAAGAGCAGGTGTTTTTTCCAAACTTTAAAGAAACCAAAGAAAAGAAACAGACTTACGGGAGGGATGAGGAAGCCTAAGATTACTTCAAAATACATCAGGTAATTATTAGTTCCATATGCATTTTTGAATTTCAAATTATAGAGGACATATTCTTTCAATTCTTCAAAAGGCTTACCCCATAAAAGCAGGTCAATCCCGCCTTGAATAAGGGCAATGGATAATATACTTCCAATGCCGAACATAACGGCCTCTTTAAATTTTTGCTGAAAAAGCAACGCGAGTCCAACCCCACCAACGAATATGAGGGTCTGGTACCTGATAGAAACGGCAACACTCATAATTAAACCTGCCAGCAAATAGGTTGTTAGTTTTGTGTTAGAACTACTTTCCCTAATTAACAACCAAACCCCTGCTAATAATAGCGGTATGGAAACTATTTCCACCAGGTTTCGAACAGACATAAATGGTAAGAACCAAAGTAAGGCAAGCATTAACCCTACTTTAATTGCAGTTTCTTCGTTTGAAAGCTTTTTCGTAATCCTGTAACTATAGTATACTATTAATAAGGAGAAGCAGGCATGCAAAATCCGAATTATCAGCATTTGAAATTGAGGATCGGATAAACCAAGGAACTTAAAAAGTGCAAAAAGGAGGTAGTGTATGCCTATATATAATAGGTTATGACCTGTTGCTTTTGGATGTTCCTGATTTTGAGGCAGCCAATTGTTAAAATCAGTTCCGTCAACCCACGATTTAGAAGATTCGATGATAAGGAAATGGTCATCGTGCATGCCATAACCCTTAGAATAAATAGCTGATAATAAACGAACAAACAGCGCAATAATCATTATAGTGCGCAGAGGATAATTCTTAAATTGGTTTGATATAAAGTTCATATGTATAGTACCATTTATTAATGAAGAGGTAAAAATACTTACTATATATGATATTGTATACCTGCAATTTGTATTTTTTATTAAATTTTTCTTAAAAATATGTTGTCAGAATGAATATAGTCTTTATATTTGCAGCCCGTTTGAGATAAAACGGGGAAGTACGTTGATAGGGAGATTGAGAACAAAGATAAGTCAGAAGAGTTTCAAAAGATGATAAAAATCATAAGAAATAAATTTGGAGAATTAGAAATAAAAAACATATCTTTGCACTCCCAAAAAAACGGGGAAGTAAATTGAAAAGGTTGGGTGAAAAAAAAGATCAAAAGATTTTTGCAAAAAGATTTGGAGGTTAAAAAAAAGGGATTACCTTTGCGCCCGCTAAAACGATAAAGAGTACCGGAAGGATTAAAGTTCGGAAGGGAAAAAGATAAAAAGAGAAGTTCTTTGAAGAAACAATATTTGGTAAAGAAGTACAGGGAAAACAAACACCTGTCAATTTTCTAAAATATAGGAAATGGGTAACGACCTGAGAAGTAATTAAATTTTTTGTATACAACGAAGAGTTTGATCCTGGCTCAGGATGAACGCTAGCGGCAGGCCTAACACATGCAAGTCGGACGGTAAAATTTGTAGCAATACAGATTGAGAGTGGCAAACGGGTGAGTAACGCGTATGCAACCTACCCTTAACTGGGGGATAGCTCGGAGAAATTCGGATTAATACCTCATGTTACTATTTTGGGGCATCTTAAGATAGTAAAAGTTTTAATGGTTAAGGATGGGCATGCGTGCCATTAGCTAGTTGGTAAGGTAACGGCTTACCAAGGCAACGATGGCTAGGGGGTCTGAGAGGATGGTCCCCCACACTGGTACTGAGACACGGACCAGACTCCTACGGGAGGCAGCAGTGAGGAATATTGGTCAATGGACGCAAGTCTGAACCAGCCATGCCGCGTGAAGGAAGAAGGCCCTAAGGGTTGTAAACTTCTTTTGTACGGGGGTAATTTACGGATCGTGATCTGTATTGAAAGTACTGTACGAATAAGCGTCGGCTAACTACGTGCCAGCAGCCGCGGTAATACGTAGGACGCAAGCGTTATCCGGATTCATTGGGTTTAAAGGGTGCGTAGGCGGGCCTTTAAGTCAGTGGTGAAAGTTTGCCGCTTAACGGTAAGATTGCCATTGATACTGGAGGCCTTGAGTGCAGATGAGGTAGGCGGAATGTGTAGTGTAGTGGTGAAATACTTAGATATTACACAGAACACCGATTGCGAAGGCAGCTTACTAAATTGCAACTGACGCTGAGGCACGAAAGCGTGGGGATCAAACAGGATTAGATACCCTGGTAGTCCACGCCGTAAACGATGATAACTGGTTGTTGGCGATACACAGTCAGCGACTGAGCGAAAGCATTAAGTTATCCACCTGGGGAGTACGTCGGCAACGATGAAACTCAAAGGAATTGACGGGGGCCCGCACAAGCGGAGGAACATGTGGTTTAATTCGATGATACGCGAGGAACCTTACCTGGGCTCGAACGCAGAGTGCTTGTATTTGAAAGAGTACATTCCGCAAGGACAGTCTGCGAGGTGCTGCATGGTTGTCGTCAGCTCGTGCCGTGAGGTGTCGGATTAAGTTCCATAACGAGCGCAACCCTTATCGTTAGTTGCCAGCGGGTCATGCCGGGGACTCTAGCGAAACTGCCAGCGTAAGCTGTGAGGAAGGTGGGGATGACGTCAAATCAGCACGGCCCTTACGTCCAGGGCTACACACGTGTTACAATGGCCGGTACAGAGGGCAGCTACCCCGTGAGGGGATGCTAATCTCGAAAGCCGGTCTCAGTTCGGATTGGAGTCTGCAACTCGACTCCATGAAGTTGGATTCGCTAGTAATCGCGCATCAGCCATGGCGCGGTGAATACGTTCCCGGGCCTTGTACACACCGCCCGTCAAGCCATGGGAGCCGGGGGTACCTGAAGTACGTGACCGTAAGGAGCGTCCTAGGGTAAAACTGGTGACTGGGGCTAAGTCGTAACAAGGTAGCCGTACCGGAAGGTGCGGCTGGAACACCTCCTTTCTAGAGAGGTCGTTATCTTACGACAGGTGAATGTTACCCTGTACTACTCCAAATATTATAATTTTAAGACTTAAAGACAGTAAAAAAAGGAAGAGAGTTCTTAAGCGAAAGCGAAAGATGCGCGTAGTGAGCGCAGAAGGAGACTGCATAGTCCCGTAGCTCAGTTGGTTAGAGCACTACACTGATAATGTAGGGGTCCGCAGTTCAAATCTGCGCGGGACTACAAAATCCCACCAACAGGGAATTAGCCATCATAGTATAGATACTTATATTGTAATGTTTTTGAAACATCTATATTATTGATAAGCATATTTCCTAATTATATGGGGAATTAGCTCAGTTGGCTAGAGCACTAGCTTTGCAAGCTAGGGGTCAAGGGTTCGACTCCCTTATTCTCCACAAATAAATAGGTTGCTACCTAAATCAAAATAGCAAGACGTACATTTAAATAGGAAATTAGTTTAGAGAAAATATCGCATTATTAAAATAATGAGGTGACAAATCGATCGTACGATTTATTTCCACTTATTAAGTTTATATATCACAGTATTGTGAGTATAGATTTAGAAGTTCTTTGACATGATGGTAAAGAGCAATTAGAAGATAATTGAAGAAAGTAAATAAGGGCGTATGGGGGATGCCTTGGCTCTCACAGGCGATGAAGGACGTGATAAGCTGCGATAAGTATCGGGGAAGTGCAAATGACTATTGATCCGATAATTTCCGAATGGGGCAACCTGGTGTGTAGAAGACACATTATCCATAGAAATATGGAAGCAAACCCTGGGAACTGAAACATCTAAGTACCGGGAGGAAGAGAAAACAATAGTGATTCCCAAAGTAGTGGCGAGCGAAATGGGAAGAGCCCAAACCGTAAGTGTTTCGGCACTTGCGGGGTTATAGGACTGCGATATTGGAAATAAATTTAAGTAGAATCAACTGGAAAGTTGGGCCATAGAGGGTGATAGCCCCGTAGACGTACAGATTTATGTACATAGCAGTATCCTGAGTATGGCGGGACACGAGGAATCCTGTCAGAATTCACCGGGACCATCCGGTAAGGCTAAATACTAGTGAGAGACCGATAGTGAACGAGTACCGTGAGGGAAAGGTGAAAAGCACCTCGAACAGAGGAGTGAAATAGTCCCTGAAACCATACGCTTACAAGCGGTCGGAGTCCAGTAATGGATGACGGCGTGCCTTTTGCATAATGAGCCTACGAGTTGCACTTTTCTGGCAAGGTTAATCACTATAAGGTGAGGAGCCGAAGCGAAAGCGAGTCTGAATAGGGCGCTAAGTCAGGAGGGGCAGACGCGAAACTTTGTGATCTACCCATGACCAGGTTGAAGTTCCGTTAACACGGAATGGAGGACCGAACCAGTAAACGTTGAAAAGTTTTTGGATGAGTTGTGGGTAGGGGTGAAAGGCTAATCAAACTGAGAAATAGCTCGTACTCCCCGAAATGCATTTAGGTGCAGCCTGGGACAAGAGTATCATGGAGGTAGAGCTACTGATTGGGCTAGAGGGCTTCGCAGCCTATCAAACCCAGACAAACTCCGAATGCCATGATATGTTCTCCTGGAGTGAGCCGCGGGGTGCTAAGGTCACGCGACGAGAGGGAAACAACCCAGACCAACAGCTAAGGTCCCCAAATACATGCTAAGTTGAAATAACGAGGTCGAACTGCACAGACAGCTAGGATGTTTGCTTGGAAGCAGCAATTCATTTAAAGAGTGCGTAACAGCTCACTAGTCGAGCGGTTTGGCATGGATAATAATCGGGCATCAAGCATGTTACCGAAGCTTTGGATTAGGTACCGTCAGGTACTTACTGGTAGGGGAGCATTCTAACGACAGCGAAGGTGAACTGTAAGGTTTGCTGGAGTTTTTAGAAAAGCAAATGTAGGCATGAGTAACGATAATACGGGTGAGAAACCTGTACACCGAAAGACTAAGGTTTCCTGATCAACGATAATCGGATCAGGGTTAGTCGGGGCCTAAGGCGTACCCTGGAGAAACGGGGGAAGTTGATGGACAGCAGGTTAATATTCCTGCACTGATATGTAATGCGATACAGTGACGGAGCGAATGAGTGCTTACGTGCCGACGGATGTGCACGTTGAGCTTAGCCTTCGGGCGAAGCGAAAGTATGATTTTACTTCCAAGAAAAGCTGGTAAGCTTCAGTTACATATAACCCGTACCGGAAACCGACACAGGTAGTTGGGGAGAATATCCTAAGGTGCTTGAGTGATTCATGGCTAAGGAACTAGGCAAATTAGACCTGTAACTTCGGGAAAAAGGTCTCCCACGTGAGTGGGACGCAGAAAAATGATCCAGGCGACTGTTTATCAAAAACACAGGGCTATGCAAAATCGAAAGATGCAGTATATGGCCTGACACCTGCCCGGTGCTGGAAGGTTAAAAGGAGATGTCATCAGCAATGAGAAGCATTGAATTGAAGCCCCAGTAAACGGCGGCCGTAACTATAACGGTCCTAAGGTAGCGAAATTCCTTGTCGGGTAAGTTCCGACCTGCACGAATGGTGTAACGATCTGGATACTGTCTCAGCCATGAGCTCAGTGAAATTGTAGCAGCGGTGAAGATGCCGCTTACCCGCAACGGGACGGAAAGACCCCGTGAACCTTTACTGCAACTTTGCATTGATTTTGGGTAAACGATGTGTAGGATAGGTGGGAGGCTATGAGCCGGTGTCGCTAGGCATCGGGGAGCCAACGTTGAAATACCACCCTTTGTTTATTTGGAGTCTAATCCGCCGACCGGCGGAGACAGTGCATGGTGGGTAGTTTGACTGGGGTGGTCGCCTCCAAAAGCGTAACGGAGGCTTTCAAAGGTACCCTCAGCACGAATGGTAACCGTGCGCAGAGTGCATTGGCACAAGGGTGCTTGACTGTAAGAGAGACAACTCGAGCAGGTACGAAAGTAGGACAAAGTGATCCGGTGTTTCCGCATGGAAGGGACATCGCTCAAAGGATAAAAGGTACTCCGGGGATAACAGGCTGATCACTCCCAAGAGCTCATATCGACGGAGTGGTTTGGCACCTCGATGTCGGCTCGTCACATCCTGGGGCTGGAGAAGGTCCCAAGGGTTCGGCTGTTCGCCGATTAAAGTGGCACGCGAGCTGGGTTCAGAACGTCGTGAGACAGTTCGGTCCCTATCTGTTGTGGGCGCAGGAAATTTGAGAGGGTCTAACCTTAGTACGAGAGGACCGGGTTGGACGAACCACTGGTGTACCAGTTGTTTCGCCAGAAGCATAGCTGGGTAGCTACGTTCGGTTTAGATAAGCGCTGAAAGCATCTAAGCGCGAAGCTAGCCTCAAGATAAGATTTCCCTTGAGGGTCGTTGGAGACTACGACGTTGATAGGCTGTAAGTGTAAAGGCAGTAATGTCTGTAGCTGAGCAGTACTAATAACCCGATAGGCTTTCTTTAAGATGTTCTAATTGCTCTTGACATTATGTTAATTACTAGTAGTAAGTATCAAGTCTTAAGTATTAATACAAATACACTTATGACAGTTGCTTATCACTTTAAAAATATTCAGTGGTAATAGTTTGAATTGGTCTTGCGACTAATAACTTATGACTTACGACTAAACAATTTAAGGTGACGATAGCGATGGGGCTCCACCTCTTCCCATTCCGAACAGAGAAGTTAAGCCCATCTGCGCCGATGGTACTGCGTTAAGCGGGAGAGTAGGTCGTCGCCCAACTTATTTTAAGCCTCATCCCTTTATTGGGCTGGGGCTTTTTTGTTGTACCTTTTATTATCGGGCATAATTGGGATCAGGGATCAGTCGGTAAAGTTGGGGGGAAATAAATAAATTATTTGCTTTGTCTTCATCATGGAAAATCAAAGACGAGAGAACAATAGTTTAATCCAAGCAGTTCTTCCTTAGGTATGCTAGAATACTTTACATTAAACAAAGTTGAAACACTAGCAGAAACAATAAATATCTATTTAGAGGAGCAGAATATTACACCTGAAGAATATATGAAGGATAAGCTTACCACTAAATGATAATTGGGATTTATACGAATAAATTTTTGACTTACCTAAAACGGGAGAATTTAATGTTTCGCCCCAGTGAAATAAAAACCTAAAGAGATTAACCGGGAAGCTAGGTAAAGATTAGTAAAGTACTATCACATGGATTCGATAGACTTACCTTTTAACTATATGTTCTGGCTAGACAAATGAAAATCAATTTTACTAATTAATTCTTTTATATTTAATGGTTTCGAAATATAGTCGTTAAATCCAAGACTTATACAATGTTCTTTTTCTTCAACCAAGGCAAATGCCGTTTGGGCAATTATTACTATCCCTGGGTTTTGTTGTTTGATAATTGACAATGCTTCATAACCATTCATTTCGGGCATCTGAATATCCATTAATATTAGATCAATATGTGAGTTGCTATTTATTGCTTCTATTGCTTCTATTCCATTTTTTGCCCTTATAATTTCAGCTTGGGTATTCCTAAGAGCAATTTCTATTACTTTAAAGTTAAGATCTTCATCTTCTGCTACTAAGATACTTTTATTTGGCCAAATGTAATTACTTTTAACTATATTATCCTTTGGTTTACTGACAAAAGGGATCTCCTGATCCCCCAAGAACGGTAACTCAAGGAAAAATGTTGACCCTTCTCCAAGGATTGATTCAACGTATAGTTTTCCATTTAGTAAAGTAGCTAAATTTTGTGAAATTGCTAATCCTAATCCCGTTCCTCCGAGATTTCTGCCATGACCTTCAATCTTTCCAAATCGTTGAAAAATGTACTCTGTTTTATCTTTTGGGATACCAACTCCTGTATCTTTAACAAAAAATATAATTTTTTTTTCAATTAATTCAAAGCCGAATTCAATAGTTCCTTTTGTGGTGAATTTTAGAGCATTGTCAAGCAGATTTGAAAGAATCTGTTTCAATCGATAAGGATCTGTTTTTAGAATAAGATTGGGATAGCCATATTTTTTTTCAAGCTTAATGTCGAGGCCAAGGCATCCTTTTTTTACAATTGTTTCTTTAAATAAAACAAATAGTTCTTCTAATATTGGATTGATAGAACAGTTCGCGTGTTGTATCCTTATTTGCTTAGCTTCAATTTTAGAAATATCAATAATATCATGTATTAAATTTAGTAATGACTGTCCACTTGATTGTATGTAACTGATATATTCGTCTCGCTGATTATTTGTTAAATCAGGGTTTTTGAGGAAAGTCGAAAATGCGATAATTGCATTCATTGGTGTGCGAATTTCGTGACTCATATTAGAGAGAAAGGCTGATTTTAATCTGTCAGATTCTTCAGCAACCTCTCTTTCTAAAATTGATTTCTCAAGTTGTTGTGTGCGCTCAATCACTAATTCTTCTAAATGATTACGATGTTTTTCCAACTCCTCCTCAGCTTTTCTTTTTGCTGTGATATCCCTGATAATTAACATCTCAGCCGGGTAGTTTTCATAGGTTATTTTTCCTACACTAACCGAAACAGGAATTTCATCACCGTTTTTATGCAATAAGGCGGTTTCAATATACCATGGTGAAATATCCTTCTTTGAATAATAGGCTAATTTAACATTTTCATATTCTGATGGCGTTAAAAAGTCTTGAGCAGACATTTTCTGTATTTCATCTAATGTGTACCCTAAAACATGATACGCTCTTGAATTGGCTAATTTAAAAGTATTATCCTGATATACCGTAATGATATCATTTGCAAGGTTTATCATATTACGATACTTATCCTCACTCTCTTTAAGCATCTGAACATGAAGATTTATTTCTTTTACGATCTCCTGAAAATCTTCATGGACAATTGATAGAGCGTTAAAAACTTCAGAGAAAGGGCTTTTAGTGTCGGATTTGAATTCAAGTTTGTCCCCAAAAGTCTCATCCCAAGTCATTCTGGCAGTTATTTCCAGAATGCGTTCTATATTTTCGTACTGTTCCTTTTTTAAGATTTGTATTTCCTGATGTTGTTGTTTTACTAATTCAGTTAACCCAGCTTGCGATTTGGGAAGAATTAACTCTTGAGGAATAAAGGAATTATTATTTAATAACTTATCACTTGAAAAAATCCCTTTTTTATGAGAATCAATGATATCAAATGCTTCTTCGAGG
>Ga0316611_1000245_pt1 | contig 20403 bp, 13 predicted proteins | sample MIS2016202_MG_FD_207675 | JGI IMG/M metagenome (GOLD analysis project Ga0316611, IMG submission 207675) | Microbial mat bacterial communities from Middle Island sinkhole, Lake Huron, Michigan, United States - MIS.2016.202 | ecosystem: Environmental > Aquatic > Freshwater > Lake > Sediment... | reverse complement strand
TGCATTGGTCGCGACAGTATTCAGGTAACTGCCTCCAATATTGAACTTGAGGCCCAATTTTTAATGGCTTCGGTAATCAATCAGAACGATACACTGGTGATTTTCGAGTCATCGGCTCCTACTCCCGATTCTATTTCTGTAATGCTTCCTTTGGGAATGAAAGAGGCCGGAGGCGAGAAATTCTATAAATACATTGTGCCAACCGATACCGGAAAATTCGAAATTACCATGATTTCGTACCGGAACAACTGCCAGGACATTATCTCGAAACAAGTATTTGTTTTACCAGCCGGATCGGGCGATTCGGAGCCAAATATCACCAAAGACGGTATTATAAAACTTTTCAGGGTGTATCCCAATCCAACTGATGGAGACTTCCATGTAGATGTAAGGTTGAAAGAAAATGCTACTTCCTTTCTGCGTTTGGTATCCTTTGCTACTGGTAAAACAGAAACGGTGCGGAAATTATCGGGTAGCAATAACTACCTGGAGTTGTTTCAAATGGCGCATGTGATACCAGGCGTTTACTTATTAAATCTGCAGGTGGGAGACGAAATGCGAAACCTGAAAGTGATTATTCGATAGGCTGACAACATGAGAAAACCTATTAAATATAACCTACAAAGCTTAATGGAAAAGCCCTCTGTGCCACTCCGTGCCTTCTCCGTGTTCCTCCGTGTAATTTATTCTTTCACAGAGAGCCACAGAGCAATATCACAGAGGTTCACAGAGAAAAACCCAGACTGTTGCCGAACCTTTCGAAACAGCATTGTCTCTCTGTTGAGAAAGACTAAAAAATATAGCTTACAACGCATCATGGAAAAGCCCTCTGTGCCCCTCCGTGCCTTCTCCGTGTTTCTCCGTGCAATTTACTCTTTTATGGAGAGCCACAGATCAATATCATGTAGGGTCACGGAGAAAAACCCAGGCTGCTGCCGAACCTTTCGAAACAGCATTGTCTTTTTGATGAGAAAGACTAAAAAATATAGCTTACAAAGCATCATGGAAAAGCCCTCTGTGCCCCTCCGTGCCTTCTCCGTGTTTCTTCGTGTAATATATTCTTTCACAGAGAGCCACAGAGCAATATCACAGAGGTTCACAGAGAAAAACCCAGACTGTTGCCGAACCTTTCGAAACAGCATTGTCTCACTTATTTTGCTAATATTTTCCCAACTATCGCAACAAATGAATGCCCAAGACCTGGGCAATATTGGCAAAACTCCTTTATTAACTGCCAATGGCGGAGTATCGTTCAATCAGGTTTTTTTCGACAGCAACGATTCGCTTTCACTTCGCGATCCTTATGCCTATACCTTCATGGCTAACCTGAATGTTTCGGTGTATGGTTGGTCGGTGCCTCTCTCGGTTTTATACTCGAACCGACAATGGAGTTACCAGCAGCCATTTAACCAGTTTTCGCTTCACCCATCGTATAAATGGGTAAAGGCGCATATAGGCAATGTGTCTATGAATTTTTCGCCCTATACGCTCAGCGGTCACCAGTTTATGGGAGGCGGTGCGGAATTAACGCCTCCCGGAAAATTTAAATTCAGTGTAATGGCAGGCCAGTTGCAAAAACGGGTGTTGCCCGATTCTTCCGGATTTGGTGAACCTGCCTACAAACGATTTGGGTCGGGCATAAAAGCTGAATATACCAACCCGATAGGAAATGTGGGAGCATCGATATTTTATGCATCCGACGAAACAAAATCGCTGGTTGAAAACGACAGCGCCCTCACTATATTTCCTACTGAAAATTTTGCCATGAGTCTGTCCGGGAATGTGACCCTTTTTCAAAATCTGAGCATAAGCGCCGAATATTCTGTCAGCACGTTAACCGATAACAAGTATTCACCCGAAAATAAAAGTACTTATCCGGTACTCCCTTTTTATAAACGCAGGGAATCGACACACCAATATCATGCTTTAAAATCGGCGATAAACTATAATTCGAAACTTGGGTCGGCAGGTGTGGCCATAGAACGGGTAGATCCCGGTTATCGAACATTGGGGGCTTATTACAACAGCAACGATTTTGTAAATTATACCCTGAACTATGCCGGCGGGATATTAAAAAATAAATTGACGCTGGCCGTAAGTTACGGGTTGCAGCAGGATAACCTGAATGGCGATAAGGCGCAGGATAACAAACGAACAGTGGGAAACCTGAATATTGGATTTGCTCCGGTTGAACGGTTAAATTTTGCCATGTTTTATTCCAATTTTAACAACTACACGCATATTAAAACCAATTTCGAAAATATTAATAACACCAGTCCATACGGAAACCTCGATACGCTCGATTTCACGCAGGTGTCCGAAAACGTGGGGCTATCAGCCGATTATTCCTTTGGGAACAAAGAAAAAATAAGCCATAATCTCAACATCTCGGTGAATTACCAACAGGCAGATCAAAACCAATCGGATAATCCAACTCATGCAGGAAGCAGTTTTTATACCGGAGTGGGAGGCTACAATTTAAAAATCAATGCAATTGACCTTTCTCCGGGGGTGATGATGAACTATAGCCGAAGCAAAATGGATTCGCTCATTACCGATATGGTAGGGCCTAGTCTGAGTTTGCGGAAGGGTTTTTTGGAGCACAAGCTAAATGTTTCGGCTATGCTCTCTTACAACACCTCTCTTATGAACGGTTTAAAACAAGGAGATAATACCATGTTGCGCATTTCGACCGGGTATACGATTCAGAAAAAGCATGCTCTCGATTTAAGTTTTGTAAATGCCTGGCGCAATAACCAACGAACTGGTCATAAGCGCGAAACAACGGTTACGTTTACATACCGGTATAACTTCAGCTGGGAGCCTGGTGGAGATACAAAACAAAAAGAAAATGAGGCAAAGTAGAAATAATACGGAGGTTCACAGAGAAAAGCTTTGATAATGGAAAGAATAGAAATTACTGAAAAGATAATAGGATGCGCGATAGAAGTGCATAGAAACTTAGGTCCCGGCCTATTGGAATCAGCTTACGAAGAGTGTTTGGCTTTTGAATTACAAAACTCCGGATTAAAAATAGAAAGGCAAAAACCGGTCGCTGTAGTTTATAAAGAAATCAAACTCGATTGCGGATATAGGATAGATATTTTGGTTGAAAATGAAGTGGTAATTGAATTGAAAACCGTTGACAACTTCATTCCGGTGCATGAGGCGCAGATATTAACGTACATGAAATTTGCAGAAAAGAATATTGGTTTACTTATAAATTTCAATGTGACACTACTAAAAAATGGTATTAAAAGATATGTTTATTAAACTCAGTAGATCTTTTTGAAAAAGAAATTATTACACGGAGGTTCACGGAGGATTTCACAGAGTGACACAGAGAATAAAATATGAGAATGATGGATAGAAACGATATACTTAAAAAAAGAAGTGGCTGTTCCGTTGAGGTTCTAAAAGGCTTTATGTTGCTTATAAATTTCAGTGTTTTTTTACTTAAAATGAAACTAAAAACTTTTTATAGTTATCTCTGTGTTTCTCCGTGTATTCTCCGTGGCTCTCTGTGTAACTTAAAGAATGCCAAATTTACCAACATGAATCATGCAAGCCTAGTATTCGCCTTCATAGTTGTTATTGTAGGGTTTTCACAATTTCCGCTCACTGCCCAAAATTCCAAAACACTTTCGGAGAGTTATATAGAAAAATATAATCATCACATTTCGGATGCTGCCCTGCTGAACCAGCTTAATAAACTTCCTGCGGAGGAGGTAATTGAGGCGTTTATACCGTTTACAAAAGACAGTATTTCAACCATCCGGTCGGAAGCCCGACAACAAATTGCAAAAGCAGGATTTCGGAGCGATAAACCCAAAACCCGTCATAGTGCCCTGGAAATTGTAATGCAGGGACTGGACGATAAGGATGTTGGAACTATCGGCTTGGCCGTTAACCTTCTTACACAATTTCGTCCTGCCGACTTCGATGCCGAAGACCGCTACATCTTATCCCAAAAAATAAAGCCCGGAACCCCATATCTGGAGAAAATTATCCTGCTTACCGGTTACGTGAAAATTCCCGACCTGATATACAACTACCGGCAAATGCTTTTGGAGAAAGAGAAATACAACAGTCGTATTCGTTTAAACATGCAACTTGCCCTGGCGCGAATGGGCGATACTACCGCTATCCAATCTGTGGTCAACCGGATTAAAAGAATCACCATATCGGACAATATGGTTTACGAGGTATATCCATTGCTGGCGTATACCCGACAAAAAGAAGTGTTCGGCCTTTTATTGGAGACAATTATGAGCGATTCAAAAGATTGCCATTCTTCTAATCCTGATAAGGAAACACCGATTATTTGTGCTTTTCGGGTTATAGAAATGGTAGCGCCTTATATTATCGATTTCCCGGTAAAGGTAGATGCAAGCGGTGAAATCATTTTTGAAAACTACTCCAAAACCTTAGATGAAGTTAGGGCTTGGATTGCGGTGCATAAAACTGATTATACATTGAACGATGAGAAATATTAATGAATTTTTTACCAGGTTGGTTTCTCCCTGCTGGGAAGGTTTCCTGTTTAATTTTGGAGATAAAATTTGCTCTAATTGGGTTGAATTTAAAAATTCAATCTTAGAGTTTCAGGATTCTCAATGGCAGCTTTGTGTAACCCATAATCACTTTTTATTTCACAGAGATCCACAGAGAAATTTCACAGAGAACCACAGAGATATGAACAACCAAAATAAATTGTCAAAGCAAAATCTTTTTCCTATGCCTTGGCATCTATTCACTTTGAACAATGCTTTATTAACCTTCTGAGAAATGGCTGGCAAACGACATATCATCTGCGTCTATATCGATTTCGGACTTCCGATTTGGGCTTCCTTCTCCCGACTTCGGACTTCCGTCTTCGGACTTCCGACTTCCATCCTTCTTCTCACCTTCATGTCTCTCTCCGCCCCTCTCTTCTCTCAGGTATATCCTGTATCCACGGTTACTTCAATAACTCCGCCTTACCCCTCTAGTCTCGATGGTTTTGTTGACCAGGCAGCCGGTAAAATAAACCTCCAGGTAGTGGTAAACGATATTACCCTCACCAATTACCCTGTAAAACTGCGTTTGATAATAAAAAGCAATGCCGTAACCATTGTTACTTCTGCTTCCTATACTACCGAACCCCTCTATATTAACGGCGGCGAAGCATTAGTCCTAGGCACTGCCGATTTATCCTCCTATTTCCGACCCGAAAACCTCGATTTTAATGGATACAGTAAAAGTCAGTACATGCGAACCGGGCATTTGCCCGATGGCATTTATCAGCTAAGTTTCGAGGTGGTCGATTATGCCCGCAATTTTACCATATCGTCTGCTATACCAGCTTTTGCCTACATTTTTGTAAACGATCCTCCAATTCTAAATACTCCTCAAACTTCTAAACAGATTGATATCACTGGTCAGCAGAACATCGTTTTTAACTGGGCATTCCGTCATTCGCCCTTTTCGCGATCGGGTTTTCGTCCCGAATACCAACTCGAAATATGGGAAGTATACCCCGATAACCTCGATCCTTATGCAGTGGTGCGATCTTCGCAGCCCTTATTTACCGAGAAGCTCACTGCGACCAGTTTTGTGTATAACGATAACAATCCCCAGCTTATTCCCGGTCGTAAATACGCCTGGCGGGTAAAGGCTGTCGATCCGGAAGGAATCATCCCATTTAAAGAAGATGGTAACTCCGAAGTGCGCTGGTTTGCTTATGGTACAGCCTGCGACGCCCCCCAGTTAAAAGCTGGAAAATCCGGTACTTCGCACCTCAATCTCGAATGGGAAACCGCGCAATTGCAGCAAAATTTCACCATTCGCTATAAACCCGAACAACCGGCAGATGCTCCCTGGTATAATTCCAGCTCCCCTTACCTGAGCCATAAAATCGACAACCTACGCCCCAATACTTCCTATATTGTGGAAGTCAGCGGAAAATGCGGCGCTCAGGAGAGCCCTTTTTCTAACCAGCTTACCCTTCGCACCAATCTCGATTTGACTTTTCAATGCGGAAATGCTGGCAATATCCCGGCTGTGACAAATCAGACCCCGCTGTTGCAGCTTCAGAAAGGAAATTTTATAAAAGCCGGCGATTTTGAAGTGGAAGTTTACCAAGTGGAAGGCGTTAATGGCATTTTCTATGGAAAAGGATATGTATTGGTTCCTATGTTTAATTTTTTGAAGTTGGACGCTGTTTTGGATAACATTCAGGTAAATACCGATTTTCAACTGATCGGGGGTAGTATTCGAACCATTTACGACATAAATAACAGTTTGTCGGCCAATGTAACCGATATTGCCAAACAACTACTCTCCGATACCAAAACAGAAACCAACTATTTTACCGAAATGGATAGCAGCATCGCGGTGAATGCCGGGGATAGCATAACTTCCATTACCGTTTCGGGCGGTCAGGTAAGAGTGGAAACCGAGCAGGGTGAGCCAAAAGTAGTAGCTATAGGTACTTCAAAAGTTGTCGCAATAACTGCTCCTACCGGAAAACAGTATGTGGTTGATGGAAGCACCAATACGGTTTACTCTCAGGGCAGTCCCGACGGCACCGCCCCCAAAGGAGGGAGCAATAACCTATTGAATTCCGACGAAAGCAATGCAAAATTTCAGGTGAGTTTTTTGGCATCCGATAAGCAAAATTATGGATTCGATTCCCCCAACACTAACCCGCCTGCCGGTATGTATACCGAAAAAACCATTGCGGGGAAACAGGTGATCCTGCCATGGAAATCGGTTGAATCGGGAAATTTTGATAAACTCAACGCGAGTATTACCGGTACACCGGCCGATTCGGTTTTTTTCTCCCGAAGATCGGCCTCCATGGTCATGATTGCCTCCGGGGTAAAGGAAACCGAGAAACAACTGATGGTTACCGGGGATGGGAATAACAACGAAGACGAACTTTTTGCCTACTATCGTGCTTACACCGGCGACTCCGTCAAAAAGCAGGAAGCATTTCTGGCCGGTGCCTTGAACCTGGTGAGCTATGATAAAGAAATGGTAAAAATGGAGCTGGTGAATGTAAACGGTGCTGTTGCTCCAGACGCAGGTTTTGTGCAGCGCGAACTTAATGCTATTTACAAACAGGCAGTGATAGATTGGAATATTACACAAAAGAGCGAAAAATTAATGGTCGATTTCGGAACAGGACAGGTTTTTGACAATGCCGATCCCGACGACGACATGGACTATACCGAAAGCGAAAAGCTGGTTATTGAGAGATTTAAAGATACCGCAAGCTACGATAAGGATAAAATCTACCTGTTTTTTATCAACGAAAAAACCAAAGACCAAAATTTGAAAGGGTACATGCCTTTTAACCGGAATTTTGGATTTATTTTTGTAAACAATCAAAAGTCGGAAGAACTAATCCGCACCATTGCCCACGAGCCGGGGCATGGAGCTTTTCGGTTACGGCATACATTCAGTGAAAAAAATAAGTATATTGAACCTAAATTTGCCACCTCCAATTTAATGGATTACACCAACGCCGAACCCATGAATAAAACCGCCCTCCATAAATACCAGTGGGACGAATGCCACGATTGGGATTTGGGGATGAATTGGGGAGAAGAGGAGGAAGAGGGGGAGATAAAAACGATTCCAGGAATGCTGACTTTGATAAGAAATTCAAACCTATTCGGGAAAAAAGAACTAGATCTTCAAAGAGATAAATGCTTTAAATGGGCTTTAAAAAACCTTAAAATTGGGGATAAAAAATTAAGTTATATTCATATGACTTGTTCAGATGAGGTTGATGATCAATTCCCCTATGATAACTTTAATAATAGAGAAAATAAATATGACAACCTATTGGAGGATTTTGATGTAAGTATTAATCCTGCTGAGATCAGTAAAGAAAATCTAATAGGAGTAAAAGATAAGAAGAAATATGTGAGCTATTCATTTCATGAACTGATTATACCAAAGAATAATATAGAATTAATTACAGAAACGGATAAAGTATTATTTAGGTTTGTGGTGTCGGAATCCGAATCTAAAGATTTTGAGGATTATTTATTCCCAACCTGGGAATACTTAATAACAAAACCTGAATTGAAACCATCAGAAATAGCATTAGTAAGAAAGGGTATAGAATCTTTAGCCATAGAGAAAAGAAAGAATTACTATATTGAACTTCAAAAAAAAGTCCCATATCACAATCAAAGAAACAATGCATCCATAATGACTAGCAAAAAAACTGGAGAGGATATGAAAATTGGTGATGTTATGTGCAATATAACTAGTATGGCAATGGCGTTGGAAATGCTCGGTTTAGAAAATCCATGCTTACCAGAAATATCTCAGTTTGAAGACTGTATTGAAACAAAAATAACATATGAGAGTTCTAGTCAGTTTAGTTTTAAGCCATTAAATGATGATTTTGAATATGATGATGCCCGTGAATCAATTGATGGGAGAATTAGTGCTTTAGAAGAAATGTATGGAGATGAAATAAAATGTAAAGGGGCTTCCTTTAAAGTTAATAAAGATACTGATAAAATTAAGTTATTTTTGAAGGACAAGTTGGAGAGCGGCTATGGAGTTATTGCTAGCTATGGAGGTCATATTATCCGCATCGAAAGTTGTGATGACGAAGGTTTTGTTTATGATGACCCTTATGGTTTATATTCAATTGATGATTCCAAAAAGACTGGGAAAAAAAGAAGTTGGGATGATGATAATGCCTCCAAACAAGAAAAGGGTTACGGAAAAGATAACATTCGCAAATGGAGTGACTTTGATGTACTAACAACATCTGAAAATTTCTATATTGAGTATTATTTTAAAAATAAAAAGAAATGAAAAATATTATAATTGGGATTCTCTTTATACTAAATTTTAATTCCATTAATGGACAGTCAAACTTAGAAGTTTTAAACTTTATAAATCAACTTCCTGAAATCAAGTTTGGAATACTTCCATACTGGAACGGTTTAATTAATGGTACAAATTATTTTACGCATGGAATTTATTCATCTGATACCTTTAATATTGAAGTATATAACAAAATAGTTTCTAACTCAATTAAAGCCGACAGTTTAAATTGTTATATTATAAATAGTAAAAATCAAATTGTTCACTGTAATTCAAAAGATTTATATTTCATTGATAAAAAAGGATGTAGAAATACTGCCAGTTTTATTGATAAGAATGGAGAGACAATTGAAGGTCAATTTTGTCCCGGTATTTTTCCTTCAGCAAAATCTATTATAAATAATCAGTTTTATATTGTATATTTTTGGAAAGTCCACAATACAGAAAATTTAACTTATTTTGGACTTATATTTGATTTTAATGGAAATTTGGTTTCATATTATGATTTAGATCAATGGAAACTCAATTTCCCAAATTATCCATTTAAAAACCCATTAAATGTTCGAAGAACGACGGATTATGAAAGGTCCACAGCTTCGTTTCTTCCAAATAATTTATTATATATTAAGTACTCATATAATCTCACTGGGGGTGGAGCTTATTTTATATTAAAAATAAGAGACGATGGCCATTTTCAAATTTGTAAAATTTGGACTGAAGAGGGTGAGATCAATTCAAAATTAACTGATAACTACAAAAATTATATTCGAGTAAAAGAAAACGGAGAAAAATATGAAAGTCGTATACTTTTCTATGTAAATGATGCTGATGGCTTCTCTAACATTAGAGAAGAACCAAATTCGAATTCAAAAATATTAAGGACAATAAAAAATAAGGATATTGTTATTGGAACTATGACAATTGGCGGCTGGTGTAAAATTGGTTTTACTGCTGATCAGGATGGTAATATCATAGAAGAAGGTTATATCCATAGTACTCGACTAATAAAACTGAACGACAAATGGAATGAATTTATTGAAAATAAATCTTATGATACTTGGATGCATGAATTAAAACAAAAAATATAACCCTTGATAGCCATAGTTTGAACTAAACAATAATCGGAGCAGTTGAGCGAAGTATCCACTTCGTCCCTCTATTTTAATAGCATTTGCTGCACGGCAACCATTACCTTACGCGACAAGCAAAAATATGGTTTCGACATCCTTGGCCTACCCACCAACCGGTATGTATGCCGAGAAAACCATCGCAGGAAAACAGGTGTTACTCCCTTGGCTATCGGTTGAGAGCGGAAATTTTGGCATGCTCAATGCCAAGGAAGAAGCCAATCCGTTTTCTTCTCTTGCAGTTCCGCCAGTTTGATAATGGCTGCCCCAGTTGAAGAACAAGAAATCGAAAAGCCAGATCCAAAAGACAAGACAAAAACAAAAAAAGTAAAGGTGAAATACTATTATGCAAGAGGAGCAACAAATAAATATTAAAGGATATATACCCCAAAAAATAAATTGATTATGAAAAGTATATTTCTAATAATTTTTGCAATATTGTTGAAATCAAATATTGTAGCACAAATAACATTTAGAGATTTCATCAATTTATTTCCTGAATATAGGTGGGAAGAAATACCTGAAGATGTTAGAGATCTGGAAAAAGGAATTCCCATTGACATTGATAAAGCCAATGAATTTATGTGGGGGAAACATGCTAGTCTCTCAATTAAAACAGTCAATTACTCCTACTTACGAAACGCACCTCATTATATGAATAATGATGGATCCTTTGATAAAGGTGATGAAGGCATGTATGACAAAACAACTATTTGTGGGGACTCTATCTCAATCTCAACAATACAACCTTTAGGAAAGATTAATGTTAGTTCGGATATTAGATTACTTCTATTATTTTATCGCTATTGTGATTCAGAAATTGGGTGGGTAGAATTTTATGAAGCTTATACGTATCGTTTATCTGATGAGCAACTTTTGTCTTCATTATGTTTGTTAAATAATAAAAAGAATGAATTATGCATATCATTTAGACAGTCAAACAGACTTTATAATCTTTACAATACCCGTTTTAATTCAAAAAAGACTTCAGGTGATGAATATGAAGAAGAAAAAACGATATATAAAATCTCTTATAAATTAAGAGACGATGGATATTTTCAACAAATCGAAAATATTGATGCTGAAAAATCTGGACTTGTGTTTTGGGCTAAAGTAAATGATAATGAAGGTTGGGCTAATATTCGTGAAAAGCCTTTGATTGAATCCCCAGTTTTATATAAAGCAATTAATGAGCATTTTATTCTTTTGGAAAAATTAAAAAACCTCAATTGGTATAAGGTTATATATTATAACAATACAAAGCATGAATATCATACAGGTTATATTCATAGTAGTAGAATTGTTAAGATCAATGAATATTAGCCCCCTTAGCTTGGACTTTCAATCCACTCCTATTCTAGCAGGTAAGTAAGGAAAATTGAGGTCAAATTTTATAACCCCCGACCAACCTAAAAGCAGTCGGTAATGGGAATAAAATGAAGTTGAAAAGACAGTACTTCTGTATTATGAATATTTTAAAACTAATTGATTTGAAGAAATTTAATTTTTTAACGCTTTTAAGCCTTTCTTTTTTATTTACAGACATAAGTTGTCAACAAATAAACAATTATGGATTTGAGGCTGTGATATCTGAATTACCCGATATTTCTAGAGATACACTTTTTAATGACTTGATTTGCATAAGAAATATGGATTATAAGACCTACAATGAATTAACCAAAAACTTCATTACTTACGATTCAGTATACTGCTACAATGAAAGAAACAGAAAATATTCCACCACTTGGTCTGGTTTAATTTCTAGCGATTCTTCTATTGTTGACATTGATAATACAGATAAGAATGGGAAAATTATACCAGATGCTCCTACACAGATTATTTATCACAATAAAATATGTTTTTTAGGGAAAGTGAATTTGAACCCAAATTTCACTGTCGTTTTGATAAAAGTTGAAACTTATGGGACTTTTGTTATACACTTATTTAGTTATAATAAGGCAGGAAATTTAATTTCAGTAATACCGGTTGGCAAAATTGAAACAGGACCTAATAAGAAAAACTGGTTTACAATTCAAAGTGGGAAATGGAATAAAAACAACTCCATTTGGGCTTCATATTTAGCTGCTGCATATGTTGAATTAACATATACCTTTACTGAGGATGGAAGATTTAAAGTAATAAAAAGGCAGATAGAAAACTAAAATTACATATTAGACCCGTTTTTATCGAAGCTTGACAATTCATATTATTGTCCAAAGTTTTTCCCGACAAGGTTTGTATATGCAAAAGTTGATTTTCCATAATACCTTATTATGGTTGATGACTTAATAAAAACAGAATAAATGAGATCCCTAATATTCTTTTTAACATTTTTTCTTAGCTTTTCTCTTAAAAGTTGTATCCAAGGGCAATCCCCTAAAAAAGATTCAGATATAATTTTTAAAGAATATATTACACTTTTCCCGGTTAAAAATCTCCCTTTTATTACTTCTTGGAATTTTGATATTCGCACCCCTTTTGAAGTTCCTCTTGCACCTATTCCAAAGAAGCTTTACTCAGAATTTATTTGCTCTAATGGAATTAATTGTAGTTCTGATTTTTGTGATATTAAAAAATTCTTTGGTTTTGATGCATTATGTCAATTCCAATTAAATGAAAGTTTTAATATGCTAATTGCAACAAATAATACGGATGCCAGTTGTGATGAAAAATGGTATCTAATAACATATACACCCCAAGGTAAATGCATAGATAAACTCTGGATATTTGGAAAGACTTATTTGAGCAAATCTGGTAAAATTCAACAACCACGAATTTTTATACAGGTTGAAAGCAAAATATTGGAAAAAGAAATATTTGTGGAGGTAAAACAAACAGAATATATTGATAATGAGAAAAGGAAACAAGTGTACATTTATAATTATTCTATTGGCAAGGATTACAAATTTATTTTAACTAGTATTTGTTAGAAAACTCAATATTTGGATAAATTGCCTACGCTCACCCCTCAATCCCCTAAAGGGGAAGATTCTAACTCACAGTGCTTTGAGGTTCTTCCCTTTAGGGGAGTTAGTGGGGTGTGCGGGTGAAATTAAGAGTTTTCTTACTAAAACTAAATAGGCTGCCAATGTGAGAAAACCTATTAAATATAACCTACAAAGCTTAATGGAAAAGATCTCTGTGCCTCTCCGTGTCTTCTCCGTGTTTCTCCGTGCAATTTATTCTTTCACTGAGAGCCACAGAGCAATATCACAGAGGTTCACGGAGAAAAACACGCTCAATTGTCTTATCCTAGATCTGATGGCGATTATTAGATATTTCCCAAATCCCCGTTAACTTTGAATTTCAATTCTCTCGTATCTTACCACGCGTATTTAGTGCCATTTGCCAAGTAAGGAAAGCTGAAGCATTTTTTTTATAACTTACCAATAAAGTAATGCAAGTGTATGTCAGGCATATATAAAATTCCAAATAACTATTAAGCTTACTTTTTTTCCCAGATTGCAGATAAGTTTTCAAAAAGTATTGATTTTAGGGACTTCCGTTTTTAAAAGTTTCGGACAGGAGTACTACAGATTTTTTTCGGGTAAAAGGCTGGTGTTTATATTTTAATTTATCATAAATATCTTTAACATCCTTTAAGGGCAAGGTACATTGCCGTATCGATATTATTTGTTGATTTATATTTTCTACCAAAGTTGTAACACATTTCTGTGTGTTCATTTTCCTGTCTATCTCTCGCCAATCTGAGTTTATTCCTCCTTGTTTTAATTGATAACGGATGGTAGCCACTAACCAGTATGCAAGCAACCCTTAGTATAAATGAGAAATTGCTGCATAATGTGGGTCGTGGCCAAAGGTATGGCGGTCTCGTCACAACGGCTTTGTTTCAGGAATGAACCGATGCCCAACTGGTCAAAAACTTGTTTATATAACCATTCGGCACCAATCTCACGACCATCTTTTTTTTAAGGTGGATACGTCTACCGTTTCCCATTCACCTGGTTTTGTGTCACACGAGCCTTTAGCCCGTATTTCATCATAAAAGTACTCTGCTAACCGTTCAATTTCGGTATCAGCAACACTTGTTGAAAGTGTATTGCCCCCATTGATAACAAGTTGATCGATTCGTTGAACCAGCATATTGCGCTGTGCAGCTACTGTAAGGGTTTCTAACCAGCCAAAGTAAACTATACCCCCCGTTAATTCGCTATTGTTAAGGTTATTCTAAGGTGCTTATTCAATCACCCTATAGAATAATTGCGGTAATTTACAAGGCATTTCAATCCAAATCAACAGTGGGATTTAGAGAATTACTTCGAATTTCAAACCCAAAAACCATATTAAAATGAAAAAACTTTACGCTACTTCAATTACACTGTTCCTTATCTGTTTTAACCTTCTTTCCCAAACCGGTTTTTCATACCAGGGAGTTCTGAGGGACAAATTATCAGGTAAATTACGCGTTAACGAGGAGATAGATCTAACCGCCAAACTGATTCAAAATGGAATAACAGTTTACACAGAATCGCACAAGGTAAAAACCAATCCCTATGGCGTGTTTTCAATTATTATAGGAAAAGGGTCCGGTCAAAAACCTGAATTTTCTCCAACATTTTTTATAACCCCAGATTCAACCTCCGTCAAAGAAACTCGTCTGGTAGTAAATGAAGGTAAAAATGAAATAAGTAATACACCAATTCTGGGCGTTCCTATTGCCGAAGTTGCCAAGGTTGCATTAAAAGCACATATCGATTTTCCGGCTGGTACTATTGTTGCTTTTGGCGGCGATGTGATACCTCCGGGATGGTTGTTATGCGATGGAACGCAATACAATAAAAATGATTATTATCACCTTTACAAGGTTATTGGTAATAATTGGGGTGGCGGTGGCAATCTGTTCAGGGTACCTGATTTGCAAGGAGTTTTTTTAAGAGGAGTAAATGGAGAAAATAAGGACACAACTTTTTTTAGAGATCCTGACGCAAATAAAAGAGTTGCTAAATATAATAACGAAGGAAATACTCAGAATAAAGTTGGAAGCTATCAAAAAGATGAGATAGAAGAGCATAGTCATTTCGTTCCTAATTTAGGCGTGGGAAAGGATAATGGCAATGATGACATGGCTTGGGACAGACACTCAACCTATGAAACAAAAACTACTAAAACAGGAGGTACAGAAACCCGTCCTGTAAATGCCTACGTCAATTACATTATAAAATATTAGGGGCATATATTCTTTTAAACCTGTGTTATGAAGAAATATCTATTTCTATTAATAATTGGTTGGGCAATGCATATAAACTTGCAGGCTCAAACGGACCAGGTCGGTGCCATAGGCATTGGCGCTGTATCTGACGATACTACCGTGTCGGTAACTATAGGACAGCCCTTTGTCACTACAGGACAACCTCTCGATACCACCAATATTGGTTTTGCAAACTTTGTTGACGACCGAAGAGACTCGATGATGTGTTACAATATTGGCGAAATACCTGATATTACGGTTACTCCATCGATTAAGACGCGCTTTGCCTTTTCTTGGAAAAATCACGAAAATGCTGGTTATTCCTTTAAACCATCTTTATATCCTGATGGTACTCCCGATATAAAAATAAGCCCTTCGGGAAGCTATATGGTTTTTGAATATAATCCCGATCCCGAAAACGTTGAATCTTTCCAGGTTGAATTTAAGGCCGGTAAATCGGGCGATACGGTTAAACAGACGGTGACCTTCAATCCTGTAACAGTTTTCCCGTCGGAATTTAAAACAATACCCTATTTGTATACTTCAAAGCTAATGGACAGTGTAATTGTGTATAAAAAGGATTCTATTATAGATGTTATAGGCAATAATGTAGTATTTGATGGAGAACGTCCATTTAGCACTAACGGGAGTACAATAAATAAACTTTCAATTTATGCTGTTAACCTTACCATTCGCAATAAGATTAATTTACCGGGTTGCGACCTAACTGTTTATTGCGAAAATCTTACTTTCGAGGGAGATGCATATTTAAATATTCAACCCGACAAAGCTTCTAATACCAAAGGGATAAATGCAAAGAATATGCACATTTACGCAAAGAATTATACTGCTCCGGGTAATGCCTTCCGTTTTTATGTATCGGGAGGGGAAGGGGAAGGCGAAATATTAGGCTTAAAAAATGCGATGGGAGGAGGAGATGCCGGCAATTTCACAACGAACCTCGATTTGGAAAGGTATGTTAACCTGGAAGGTGGCTGTACCGGAGTCCAAATTAACAGAGATAGCATACCAACAGGAACAAAAGGCAAAAACGGAGAATATAAAAAAGAATCTTCTCAATTTGCCTGGCTCCATCCTATAACCGTGCGGTTTGAATTACAGAATGCAACTGATTATTTCATTTACGGACAAGAGGACTCGGTATACAAATCATGTGAAAAGTATATAAATCTGATTGATGCCTTAAAAAGAAAAGATGAAGATGTAGATGCAGACACAATTCGCAGCCTCGATCTCGACCAGCTATATTATTCATTTGCAGTTATGAGGGATAAACTTGCCGGAGGTTATGATTATTTTGGGAATCCCAAATCGTGGGCTCCCTTGTTATCGTTCGAATCAAATAAGGACATGTATTCTCAGGAAATAAATTATGCGATCAGAGTTTTATACCTTCATTACTGGATTACTAATATCAGTAAAGATATTAAAAGTACAAAAGAAGCTGCCGACAGTCTTCTTAAGAAGAACCTGACAAAGATAAACGAACTTAAAGCATTGTATGATAAATCCCGGGTTAATTATCCTGATCATTTGAATGCCTTTACTAATAATACACGCAAATTAATTGACCTTAATAATCAATATCAGAAAAAAGTTGATTCGTTGTTGGCCCTTGCAAGCAAACAGGTCGCTCACAAAAACCGATGGAGAGGCTGGGTGTATAATAGTAGCCTGTCATTGCCATTTCTAATAGGTTGCCCCGGATTGGGTTTTATAATAACACCAATGGTTCAAGGTGCAGCACAATTTGATTACAACGACCCCTGGACAACCGATAACTGGGAAATTACTCAAGTTGCATTGAAACAGAGTCTGGATGATGGAATGGAGCAGGCCTCCTTAGCTGCAGGAATTTACAAAGGGGATGCCAAATTAATTATAGATGGCAGTTCAAGTATACTTAAGGATGCCATAGCGGATTTATCACCCAAGAAAATAAAAGAAAAAAATGATTTATTTAAAAATATGCTCATGCCTGCCGATGAAGTAACTTCGAAATTTAACCAACTCAAAGCCAATTGTCCGCAAATTGAAGGACTTACCGACTCTATGGAATTATATGCCAAAATCAAGGCGAAATCCTGGGAAGAATTAATGTATACCATAATACGTTTAAATAATACTTCCGATGAAATTAACCAACTGCTTATAGCAGGGCATGCATTGAATAAAATTGTAAAAGCAAATGAGAATATAATTGATGCACGCGCATTATCTTTACTGGATGAAATGAAAAAAGACGCATGGGCTAATCTCCTGAAGTACCATTATTATATGGCCAAGGCTTTTCACTACCGCTTTTTAAAACCGTATCCATTTGATATTAAAATGCAAAATTTTTTCCAAAAAATTGAAAGTATTGCTAAATCCAGGACTTCCAAGGATTCTTCCCTTTTAAGTCCCACCGTTTATGATGCTTTGAAGATTGTTTTTGAAGACCCCATAAAACAAATTGCGGATTCCCTCTTTAACAATTATAATGCACAAAATTTTAAAGTTAAAGGCAAAAATGAAGAAATAACTTATGAATTAACTAAGGTAGAGTTAAAAGAGCTTAATTCTTCGGGTACAGTCAATATTAATTTATGGGAATCAGGAATGCTGAGGAAAAACTATTTTGACATCAGATTTTCTGATATAGATTTTGATAAAAAAGCATTAGAAATTGGGGCTGATACTATTTTAAGTAATGCTAATTTGAAAATATTAATTGAGCATTCCGGGTATTCTAACTTTATCGATTTTGAAACCGGTAATCATTATGTATTCAATCAATTGGGCAATACTATAAATACGAATGACGGATCTCCTATTTTTTGGGGTCTTACATATCATTTTTATAATAAGCATACCACCCCTATTACCATGTCAGTTGCAGATAAATCGCTTATCAAAGACTTGTTGAATGATGGAGATCCGAAAGATGAAGACATTCTCATTTTCTCACAACCGGCTGCCTGGGCCAACCTTAAAATAACAAAAGACCTTAGCACTGGTAATGAACAAAAAAACATGAAAGATGAGATTAAAAAGCTTATACTCATATTTAAAATTGATTACAAGGATAATAATAACAAATTCTCGAATGTCCTTGTTAGCGTTAACAACGATTTGATGCCTGTAATTGAATGTGATAAAGCTGATGTGAACGGTCTTACTGCAGGACGGGGAAATTTTACACGGACATTCAAACATGTTGGTCAAGTGAAATTTACAGCTCCTAAATCATATGGCAATTATGAATTTATTAGATGGGTTCGTACTACAAATAATAATAATACAGATTCATTAACCGATCCTATAATTCAATTGAATGTCGATGATAATAATTACTGGATAACTGCTAAATATAAACTGGCTGTGCCTAGTTTGAATGTGCCGGATACCCTATGGACCGATTGGAATTCAACCATTGCAGCTGTCAATATAAAAAATGACAATTTCTCCAATGACATTGTTATGGATTGGTCAGTATCAGAAAACAGCGATTGGTTAAGCATTGCCAGTAATAAAGAGGGTATCGAAAATGGCACTTCAAGTCTTCAATTGTCTGAAAACTCAGGTCAACAACGAAAAACTGTACTCAATGTATTTTCTCCAAACGCTATTAAACCATTTGATAAGGTAGTTGTTATTCAGCGGGCCAAAGCCCTGCCCAACATTATTAATAATTTAACTGGCGAAAACTATACAATCCGGCTTCATCCCAACCCAGCATCAAAAGAGGTGAATGTTAGTTTTTCAGGCATTAAACACAGTCAACTTGTATATTACTCTATTGTAGATATGGGTGGTAAGCAATTAGTAGCTCATTCTGAAGTTATTAATGCTGATGTTTCAGAAATTAAGATTAACATCGAAAATATTAAAAATGGTATTTATTTTATTTGTTTTACCATGTCGGACAAAAAATATGTAAGAGAAAAACTGGTAGTTTTCAATTAGAAGGGTTATCTATCAGAATAACTGATTTTGTAAACCGAGGCCATGCAACAGATGAGCAATAGCAGGCTTGTGTAATGATTTACAAACTCATCAAAAACCCAGTCAAACTCTTGTCCTCCGGTAGCTTTATTTTCATCCGGAGGCGTGAGCGGGCTACCTCAACACTTTCGGTGGTGTTGGAACATATACATGCAATTTGCTTCGACGAAAGTCCCAGGCGGATCAGGGCGGCAAGTTTTAACTCCGCAGGGCTCAGCTTCGGGACAAGCTCCATAAGTTTTTTATAAAAGTCGGGATGCACTTTCAAAAAACTGGTTTCAAAATCTTTCCAGTATTCTTCCTGTTGATCGATACGGTGCTTACTTATCACGGTATCGATCATTTTTTTGTCATTTATACCAAGCTTTTGTCGAACATCACGAAGGTCGTGCATTAAACTAATATTATTTTCTGCATGTTCGTTAAGAAATAACGACTTGGTGACTATTTCCCTTTGTTTACTGTCTAGCTCATATTTCAGCAAATTTTCCTTTTCTTTCGCCAATGCCCGTTCTTTATTTTGAAGCTCTTCCTTTAAAAGCTGTTCAAGTTGAAAGGATTTGTCAAGAAGAAGCAGAAACCAAGCAATACCAGCTGCAAAGGTCAACATCATAATACATATTATCAGACCATATCGATTAATAAATGAATTACCCGGAAGAAAAAGTATTGGCCCCACTCCTGTCAGATAAAGGGCAGCTCCATAATAGGCATGTTTATAGCCCAGGCATAACCCTCCTACAACAAGGTTAATGCAGTATATGGAGGTGCAAATAAGTACTAAATCGCTATAATCCGCTACCTCTTTATAATAATACCAGGAAGAAAAACATATATTTAAAAGAGCCGAATAGACATAAACCTGAATTGCTCGCCTTAATGAGATTAATTTTCGGAGATAAAGGATAAATGTCAGGAGTATAAACACCGAAGTAGATGAATCTATGATCATGATACCATTCCTTTGGAGTTTAATATTATCCGGGAGAAAATAGAGCAAACAAATTGTATAGGATATTAATGCAATGTAATATAAGCGATGAGAAGCTTTATAATTAAGATTGCTGTTCACACTATTTTTCATGGCTTCCATGCGTGTGGGTTCGATAATTAATCAGGGTTTTGCCGGATTCAAGCTAAATCATTTACACTGCAAATTAGGCATTATAATCTTAAAAGTCAATAACATTAAACCTGTTGAATTCTGATAACGGTTTTAGC
>Ga0316611_1000242_pt1 | contig 20465 bp, 17 predicted proteins | sample MIS2016202_MG_FD_207675 | JGI IMG/M metagenome (GOLD analysis project Ga0316611, IMG submission 207675) | Microbial mat bacterial communities from Middle Island sinkhole, Lake Huron, Michigan, United States - MIS.2016.202 | ecosystem: Environmental > Aquatic > Freshwater > Lake > Sediment... | reverse complement strand
CTTTGAGTTGGCGCTTTTGTTCTGGGGTCATCTGAATGAGGGAGTAGCTATGGGAGGTAGCTTAACCGCTGATGCCCAAAACTAGGTAAGTACATATCGACTATTCGCCAAATTGAGATGCACCCGGGAAGAGGGAAGAGTCACCGGAGTTTTTACGGGGAAACAACTACTAAGATAGTATGAACCCAAACATTGCCTTCGGGATGCTAGGTAGGGTCTTGGGGTACTGAAAGTAAATTATTTAGCTCCGGGTATAACTTTAACCAGTCTCCACTCGCTGGAGACCCTAATTGATTGGAAACAGTTCTAAAGGATGAAGGCAGAAGGATGTAGAGCTTTGCCCGTGCGTAGCAGGATGAATTGGAAAAGTTGAAAGTGTGAAATTCACCCCTTAACCTCCCATTTCTACCTTCTGCCCTCCACCTCCCCCCCCTCGCTGGAGACCCTAAAGGGAGGGCAAAAAATTTTTCGCCCCCACAATTTATGGCCCCCATGAGTTGATCTACTTCAGCAATAGAGGGGAATTCGCCCGCTGCTCTTGAGCCTCACTAAAAGCGATCGCCTCCCGCAATTCCACCTCTACCATTTCTCCCATCGCCACCTCTAAACCTTCCCACTCCTGGCGATCTAACTGTGCCGTCAAAGGAATGCGATCGCCCAACATTAACTCCACCTGCACCCCCCAACCTCGATAAACCACATGGGTAATCGTCGCCGCTAAACTCGTAGCTGTCCGTTCAGATTGGATTTTAATCGCGTGGGGACGGACAAATACAGAAGAACCTGCCTGAGGATAGGTGCGATCCAGAAAACTGGGCAAGATATTCACTTCCCCCACAAACTTCATCACAAACGGCGTAGCAGGATGATCATAAACCGCCTGAGGTGTTCCCACCTGCTCAATCCGACCCTCATTCATAATCACAATCTCATCCGCCACCTCCATCGCTTCCTCTTGATCATGGGTGACAAAAACACTGGTTAAATTAACTTGATGGTGCAAATCCCGCAACCAGCGGCGCAGATCTTTCCGTACCTGAGCATCTAACGCCCCAAAAGGTTCATCTAATAACAAAACTTGCGGTTGTACCGCTAAGGCGCGGGCTAAAGCCACCCGTTGCCGTTGCCCCCCAGAGAGTTGAGCCGGATAGCGATCGCCCAACCCCTGTAATTGAATCAAGTCCAATAATTCATTCACCCGGCGGCGGACTTCCGTCCCTTTTACCTTGCGAATTTCCAAACCAAAGGCGATATTTTGTCGCACCGTTAAATGTTTAAACAGGGCATAATGCTGGAAAACAAAACCAATTTGCCGCTCTTGCACATTAAGATGGGTCATTTCTTGACCATTGATCCAGATTTTGCCCTGATCAGGGGCTTCTAAACCGGCGATCGCCCGCAACAGCGTAGACTTACCCGACCCAGACGGCCCCAACAACGCCACCAATTTACCATCAGGAACCACTAACCCCACATGATCCAACGCTTGAAACTGACCAAACCGTTTAGAAATATCTTCAACAACAATACCCATAATGCTCCGTAAAAAAAGTGGAAGGTGTAAATTTTGAACCTACAATTAAGTTAATGGGAGGGCGACTTTTTCAGGTAATAGGTCTCTAAAATAGCCTTACCGATTAACATCAAAACCCCAAACCCCGCTAAAACCAACGCCGCACTAAACGCCGCCACAGATTGATAGTTTTGATAGGATTGCTCAACGAAAATCGGTAAAGTAGAAGTGCGCCCCAGAATACTCCCGGAGACCACCGCCACCGCTCCAAATTCCCCTAACGCCCGCGCATTAGTGAGCAAAATTCCGTAGATTAAACCCCAGCGAATATTCGGCAAAATCACCCGGCAAAAGGTTTGCCAATCATTCGCCCCCAATGTACGAGCCGCCTCCTCCGGTTCCGGCCCTAAATCTTCCAATACCGGAATCACTTCCCGCGCCACAAAAGGCAGCGTCACAAAAATTGTCGCTAACACAATCCCCGGTAACGCAAAGATAATTTTAATCCCTATACTGGCAAACAGCGGCCCCAACCAACCGATCCGCTCCCCATAAAGCAACACCAACATCAAACCCGCCACTACCGGCGAAATCGAAAACGGCACATCAATGATACTGATTAACAAGGCGCGGCCGGGAAAACGGTTCCGGGCAATCACCCAAGCAGCACAGAGGCCAAACAGGGTATTGAGGGGAATGGTGATGGCGGTGGCAATCAGGGTTAATTGCATCGCTTTTTGAAAGTTGCGACTTTGCAACGCAGCAATAAACCCACCGATGCCATCGTCAAAGGCTTCAACAAACACAACGAGAGCGGGGATAACCAGCACAAGGGCAAGGTAAAAAAGTGCAACTGCAATTAATGCCCATTTTTGAGATTTGTGAGAATTAGCGAATAGCATAACGTCTCCCCCATTGTTGCAGTTGATTAATCATGAAGAGTAAGACCAAGGAAACCAGTAAGAGAACTGCCCCGATCACCGTTGCGCCGCCATAATCGTATTGTTCTAACCGTTGAAAGACCAAAACCGGCGCAATTAAATCCCGAAAGGGAATACTTGAAGAAATTAAAACCACCGAACCATATTCCCCCACTGCCCGCGAAAATCCAAGGGCTACGCCGGTCAAAATGGGCGGCATTAAGGGGGGCAAAATGACGCGAATAAAAATTTGCTGAGGTGTCGCACCCAGGGAACGGGCCGCCTCTTCTACCTCTGGCTCTAATTCTTGTAAAACCGGTTGTAAAGTACGAATGATAAAGGGTAGAGAAATAAACACCATGGCGACAAAAACCCCTAGGCGGGTGAAGGCGATGCGAATGCCGAAAGGTGCAAACCATTGTCCCACCCAACCGTTATTGTTATAAACCGTAGCGAGGGCTAAACCGGCAACGGCGGTCGGCAATGCAAAGGGCAAATCCACCACAGCATCGACGATTTTGCGGCCGGGAAAATCGTAACGCACCAAGACCCAAGCGATCAGCGTTCCCATTACGCCATTGAGGGCAGCGGCAGCAAAGGCGGTGAGAAAGGTGACGTTATAGGCAGAAAGGGCGATGGGGGCGGTGGCAATGCGCCAAAATTCGGCGGGGCCAAGGGCGATCGCCTTCGTAAACACCGCTGCCGCAGGCAACAGGAGCATGATCCCTAGGTAGAAAAATGTGAAAGCCCAGGGGAAGGAAAAGGTGATGCGTGGGGGGGGAGTGTTCATGGGAAGTGGGAAGTGGAAAGTGGGGTAAGAAACCGGGTTGCGAGAGATTTTAGATTTGTGGGTGAGGTTTTATCAAAAACCCGGTTTCTTTCTTTAACCCGGTTTCTTTCGTTCAAAGTTTATTCACCCTGACCAATTTTGGCGAGCATTTGGTCAAATACTGCCCCATCATCAAAGAATTTAGCTTGAATTGTTGCCCAGCCTCCTAAATCTTCAACGGTAAAAAGATTGTCAATCTCAGGAAATTGGGAGGCATATTTAGTTGCAACATCAGGATCAATCGGGCGGAAACCGACTTTTGCAAACTCTTCTTGAGCCACAGGCGTAAAGAGAAACTCGACAAAAGCTTCCGCAACTTCCCGCGTCCCCTTGCGATCCACATATTCATCGACAACCGCAACCGGATTATCAATAGAAATATTGTAATCTGTGGGAATAACGTAGGGCTGTACTTTCCCTTGTTGGGCCGCTAAAATCACCTCGTTTTCATAGTTAATTAAAACATCGCCTTGTTGCTGTTGATAGAAAACATCGGTGGCTTCACGGGCATTTTTAGGCAAAATCGGCACATGGCGAAATACATCGGTGACAAATTTTTCCGCTTCTGTTTCACTGCGACCAGATTCGGTTAAAGCTCCCCAGAGGACGAGGTAATTCCACCTAGCTCCCCCGGAGGTTTTCGGGTTGGCGGTGATGATTTCTAGATCGCCTTTGGCTAAATCTTCCCAACCGCTAACGGTGGGGCCACCTTCACGGGTGACGAGGGCCGCAACGGAGCGGTGAACGATACCGTCGCCCGTGGGGACTTCTTTTTCCCAACCCGGTTCGATCAGGCCAGCTTTTTCAATTTCTTGGGTATCCAAAGCCAGTGCCAATGCGACGACATCCGCTTCTAAACCATCGATCACGGCGCGGGTTTGGGAGCCAGAACCGCCATAGCTTTGGTCAAAGATGACCGTTTGCCCCGTTTTTTCTTGCCAGTATTCAGCGAACTTGGGAATGATGTTTTGATAGGCTCCCTCGGTGACAGCGTAGGAAACGAGGGTTAACTCGACGGTTTCGCTATCGCTGGCGTTGGGGGTGGGGGCACAGGCGGCGATCGCACTCAGGCAGAGGGCGGCAAATCCGAGGGCAAGGGAACGGTGGCGCATGATCATGGCTGAAATCCTGAACTTTTTAAGTTTGTATCTTAATTGTATTTAAAAACAGCCTCGATGTAAATAGAAATCGGGCTTAATTTTTTTCGACCCTCTCCGGGGCTGTGGGATCATAGAAAGAGCGATCAACTCCGCTCTGTTTGGAACCCATGCCCAAAACCCCGCCCGCCCCCAACCTCCTCACCGCCCTCAGTGAGCAAACCTTTCTCTTCCGGGGTATGGCCGTCGATACCCTAGCCCGCTATTTCCCGCCGGATTCCCTCACCTTGGAAACCCTCTTTTCCAACCGCCCCGTCTATACCGCTTTTCTTCCCGACGAATATCTAGATGTCCTCTACGTCATTCTCAATGAGGGCCTGGTGATTGCCCGCAGTGCGCCCCTCGATCGCATCGTTGCCTTGACCTATCCTGGTAGCTGCTTTGGAATGCGGAACCTCCTGTTAGGCCATGGCCAGGCAGCGCGGGCCTTTCCCAGCCTCGTCGAAGCCTATAAAACTACCCAGGTGGTGAAGTTGCCCCTCGCGGCCCTAGAACTTCTCCATCAGGAAAATGCAGCCTGGCGCGATCGCTATCAGTTTCTATTTGAATTACGCACTAAATTTCAATACCATCTGCTCAATTGCAGCACCTACCCCCCCCAAGCCGTCGCCGCCCTGTTGCGGGGCCTAATCTACCAAGAGCGGGAACTGGGCAATCAACCCCAAGGGGACGGCCTTTATCATTTTGATCTCCCCATTGATGTGATTGCCCGTGCCTGCCAACTCAACCCCCGCACCGTGGAGCAGGTGCTTAAGGGATTATTGCAACAGGGCTATTTGGCAAAACCGCCGAAAAATGCCACCAGTGAAGATGGGGTGTATGTGGCGAATCCCAACGGCTTAAAGGAAGTTTACAGCGCAACGCGGGATAAGGTGGCTTGGTGGCCATTGCGTTGATCCCCTATGGCACAATGGGAAATATTTTTGAATGTTTGGCGATCGCCCATGACCCCCCCCGTCCCCACGATTAAGCTCGATCAATTCCTCAAATGGCAAGGCATCACCCAAACCGGCGGCGAGGCCAAGCTGATCATCCAAAATGGGGAGGTGTTGGTGAATGGGGAGGTGGAAACGCGGCGGGGGAAAAAGTTAGTGACGGGCGATCGCGTTACGTTTGCGGGGCGTACCTATGGGGTGGAGTTGGGGGAGTAAAAAGTGGGAAGTGGAAAGTAGGGAGTGGGAAGATGGATTTTATTTTGGCTTCGGCTTCGACGGCTCGGAAACAGTTGTTAGCTCAGGCGGGGATTGAGGCGATCGCCGTGAAAAGTGGCTTTGATGAATCCTTGGTGCAATTGAGCGATCCGGTGGATTTGGTGAATACTTTGGCTCGCTGTAAGGCGGAGCAGGTGATTCCCCGTTATCCTCAGGCGTTGGTGTTGGGCTGTGATTCGGTGCTGGCCGTGGGGGGAGAAATTCACGGCAAACCGGCGGATCGGGAAGAGGCGATCGCCCGTTGGCAACAAATGCGGGGCCAAGTGGGCCAGCTTTATACCGGCCATGCCCTCTTTGATACGGCAACGGGTAAATCCGTGATCCGTTGTGGGATTACGGGGGTGAAGTTTGCGCCGATTAGTGATCAAATTATTGCGGCCTATGTAGATACGGGGGAGCCGATGAACTGCGCCGGTTGTTTTGCCATTGATGGCCAAGGCGGGCTATTTGTGGAAAGGTTAGAAGGTTGCCATAGTAATGTGATTGGTTTAAGTTTGCCCCTGCTCCATGAAATGCTCAACGAATTGGGTCATAGCATTGTTGAATTTTGGCAACATCAAAACCCGTAGGGGCGTTGGCGTAAGCCTGCCGGAGGCACAAAAATTTTTCGCCCCCAATTTTTCGCCCCACATCTCTCGCTGCCACAACGATGAAATTAAAGACGACGACGGCGGCGTTCTTGATAGTCAGCACTGCGACGATAGATGTTAATTAACTCCTGCGCCCTTTCCCGCATTCGCGTATGACGTTCGATGCCTTCAAAGTTGTAGCGGTTAAAGCCATTTTCAAGAATATAGCCTTCCAAATATTGAACGCGATCGCTCGTATCCGGGTGCGTGGAGAGCCAAGCCGGGGGGCCACTGCGCTTTTTCTGATCCGCCAACGTTTGCATCAAATTCCGCACCCCATCCGCCGCATAGCCACTGGTGGCCAGCATCCGCGTTCCAAAGCGATCGGCCTCCCGCTCCATGCCCCGACTGTAGCCAAACACCAATAAATTCGTCGCCAACCCGCCAAAGGGGACATACTGCGCCAAGTTAGCGGTGAATTGCCCCCGCGTCACCAATTGGAACCCGTGGGAAAGGGCCGAGTGGGCGATTTCATGGGCTAATAACCTCGCTAATTCCGCCTCAGAATTGGTTTCTACAATTGCCCCCGCATTGATGAAAATTTTGCCCCCCGGTAGGGCAAAAGCATTCAAACTATCATCCATGATGATGTTGAATTCATAGGCAAACTGATCCCGGCCCGTAGTACGGGCTAACTGTTGCCCCATTTCATTCACATAACTCAAAAGTATTTCATCTTCCACCATCGGCGCAGCCTCCTTCACCCGATCCGCGATGCGCGTACCGATGCGCTCTTCCCCTTCCAACATCATGATCGCCGTTTCCACCGCTGAAATCGGGCCGAAAATATTGCCAAACAGGGCAAACCCCGCAATGCCGGTGAGGATGTTGGCGATCGCATTGCCCCGAATTTGGCCCCGCAACCGTCGTTCATAGCGATCAAACAGTTCATCAGCTTTGAAATTAAAGGCCGCCGCTTCCGGGTGTTCCGGATTTAATAGGGCAAACTGTCGAGCCAAAAGAGAAGCCTCTAGCCATTGATTGGCCTCACTTTGGGCGGCGATGGTGGTGGTGATTAAATCCGGTTGATTCGGGTAGCGGCTAGCGGCTTGGGTGAGAATTTCGAGCGCCCGCTCGTTTTGATTGCGGACTTGTAACTGCTCGGCATAGCTGAGATAGGCGGGGATAAATTCCGGCTGGGTTTCGATCAGCAAATCCAGCGGCCCGAAAATCTTACTGTTGAGATTGCTCGCCACCCCTTCCTGATGATGTCGCCAAAAAACTGCGGCATTGGGGGCCAATTGTGCCGGATCATTGAGGGGTGTAGGGGGTAGGGCTGACCCTTCCCCCTCTAGTGAAAAGGGGGTTTTCGCTTCCTGATACAAGCTAACGGCGGTGAGGGTATCCCCAGATTGGATGGCGCGATCGCCCCGCATTAACAACGCATTGCGGGCCGCCTGTTCAGGGGTAAACTGAAGCCGACCAAAACCCATTTCTCCGGACGTAGAGGGAGCTTTATCAGGAAAATTGAGCGTTTCGCCCTCAGTTTCGGTTTCTTCCGCAACGGTGGGATCGGGGGGTTCTGGTTCACTATCAACAATCAGATCCGGTTCACGGGCGATCAGAGCCATCGGCTCAGGATCGAAGGCAATAGGAGCGGCAACCTCTAAGGGTTCCGATGCAACAGCAATGGGATCCGCAATGGGATCCGCAATGGCCGCCTCCCTCTCGCTAACATTCAAAGGCGTTTCCCCCACTGCAAACACCGTCGGCGGCAATTCTGCCGGTGTCCCTAGGGCTAGGGAGGTGATTTCCTGCTGATTTTCTTGGGATGTTGCGAGGACTTCGGCGATCGCCGGATGAGCGCAAATCACACCGAGGGGAATTAACAAAACAGACCAAGCCAATTTCATAGGACAGTTCACCAATCACCTACAGGCCCATTGTGACGGCCCAGGCGAAAAATTGTTGCCCCATGGCCAGATTAACCCGACCTATCTCCAACCCTACACAGCCCGCCACAAGGTATGTGAAGATAAATTAAACCCCTTCCCACTTCCCACTTCTCACTTCCCACTTCCCACTTCCCACTTCCCACTTCCCACTTCCCACTTCCCACTTCCCACTTCCCACTTCCCACTCCCCACTTCCCACTTCCCACTTCCCACTTCCCACTTCCCACTCCCCCGGCCCTCCATCAGCCCCGCCATGAATCAATCCCACCATCAACCCGAAAATCATGATCTCGTATTAGGGGGCCATAGCCTCCCCCCAGCGGGTTTAGTGTTGGGCGGATTAGCCGGAGTGAAAACGCGCCTCTGTAGCCCCCAAGAAGTGATCCGCCGTTCCGCCCTTGCTGAAGCGATGAACTATGGCGAGGAGGGGTTAAGCCTGGTGGTGCAGGGGTTGGGGGATCATCATCCCCTCGTCCAATGGACAGCCTATCAACTGTTGCAACGGTGGGCGGCAACGATTCACGATACCCTAGAGCGCGATCGCAACTTTGTCAAAACCCTCTATGCCCTGCGATCGTTCAATCCCTGGCCCCTCTTCAGTCCCCTCCTCACCCTTACTGCCCATCCCCAACCGATTACCGCCCTCGCCCTCAGTCCCGACGGCCAAACCCTGATCAGCAGTAGTTTAGATAAAACGATTAAACTCTGGGACTTACCAGGGGGAGAACTGCGCCATACCCTCTTAGGGCATTCCGATTGGGTATCGGCGATCGCCCTCAGCCCCGACGGCCAGACCCTGATCAGCGGTAGCATGGATCGCACCCTCAAACTCTGGGATCTCACCCGTCCCCAACTGCAACGGATCCTCACCACCCCCCACAGCTTTGTTAAAGCCCTCGCCCTCAGCCCCAGCGGAACCAGTCTGATCAGTGGCGGCGTAGATGGCAGTTTAACCTGTTGGGATCTCACCACCGGCCAAGTTCAGCAAACCCTAACGGGTCAACGGAGCGTCATCCAAGCCCTAGCCTATAGCCCTGATGGCCGTTTTGTGGCCAGCGGTAGCGGTGATGGCGTGGTGATCGTCTGGGAAATGGCCAGCGGCCAACCCGTGTTTACCCTCCAGGGTCATTTACAGATGGTGACGGGTTTAACTTGGCATCCCCAGCAACCCTATTTAATCAGTAGTAGTACGGATAAAACGATTATTTTGTGGGATTTAAAAACCCAAAGGCTAGAACACCGCTTTATTGGTCATCTTCAAGGGGTGAATGCCGTTCATTTTAGCCAGGAAGGGAAAACAATGATCACTGGTGGTGCGGATGGGGCGATTAATATTTGGGATTTTCGCACCAAGAAGCTTCAACATACGATCTTGGGTCAAAAAAAATCTGTTGTTGCTCTCATTTCCACACCCAATGATCATGCCATTGTCAGTGGCAATGTTGACGGTGTTATCCAGGTTTGGGGGGTGAAAGGGAGCGTTGGCATCGTCTCTCCATCGGAGCATCGCCTCTCCCTAACCTAAAAATACCGTAGAAACAGGGGGGATCCCCCTGTCTCACCCCTCATCCCCAAACGTTGAGGACAAAGTATCTTAAACGATAATCAATCGTCTGAGTGCATCATGAATATTCAATTCAAAATGGTGAGCAATTTTTTATTGTTAATGGCTGTTTTTGGGGTGAACTATTGCCGAACGCCCTTCAATACAGCGGTGGCATCGGCTCCCTATTGCCAATGTTGCGATGAAAATGGCGAAAATTGTAAATCTTGTCTTTGTAATTAACTCACATTCCGCAGGTTAAGGCCAATGATGCGAGTGAACGGTGCGTCAGACACCATTGAAGCACGAATATCAACATTAACCCGGTCTAAAGCACCCTACAATTGAATCGTAGGGTGCGTCAGAGCGATTAATCGATGAGGCAAAAGCGTAGCTTAACGGCTGACGCACCATGGATTGAGCAACCTGCGGAATGCTAGATCAATCCGTAACGTCAGTCATCAAAACAACCTCTCTCCCTGTCTGGAAAAGAGGAATCGGATTGTTTACGAAAATAGTGCGGGAGTCTGAAAGCCCCGTCAATTTATTGCGGGGATGAAAGACGACACGAGGGACTTTAGTCGCCCTCCTTGGGCGAGTCGTGTTATGGTGATTAGATTGGATTTCAAACGTCCAGGAACGATCGCAAGGCTAAAAACCGACAGGCCTGGAAGCATTTAAGGGTAAGCAGGTAGCGTAATAAGTGGGCGGATTGCCTACTGCGTCATCCAATCTAACGACTTGGTCGCCTAGGAAGACTTGAATGTGAAAGGGTTAGTCTGCGAGCGGCATCGGGCTGAGTCGATAGTGAAGCGGGTTTGTATCCTGCGCCTGGGACTAACTACCGTGGGGCACACGGGAAGTCATACGCTTGGGGAGATTAGACCTCTGGCTGGGTTGGAGCAATCCTGCTCGGTTAAGTCCGGTCGATGAACCAAGAATTCCCGTCGCTGTCTTCGCGGGGAGTGTCAAGAATGATCTAGCGTTGCGATCAAAGGGGCGAAAACTTTAAGGTTTTCGCCCCTTCTGCTGGCGGATGGGGTTTAAGCCGCAGCCCGTTCATCTAAATATTGATCCAATTCCCCGCTGGCTTCGAGGTCGTAGAGATCGTCACAGCCACCAATATGTTGCTCATTGATGAAAATTTGCGGCAGAGAACGACGGCCATGGGCGCGATGTGCCATCTGCTGCCGAGCCGTTTCATCCCCATCAATGACATATTCCTGATAGTCCACCCCTTTTTGATTGAGGAGAGCTTTGGCTCGCAAACAGAACGGGCAACTGCTCCAAGTGTAGATTTCAACGTTGAGTGCCATAAAGAGATCCCAATTGTTAAGTCTTGTATCGATTTTAAGGGTAATTGATACAGGATTGCCACAATCCAAAAATTAAGATTTCGGCCCTTCCGGATCAAGGCAGGGAAGCGATCGCCCCGATCGCCTCCCCGAAAATCCCCGCTGCCTCATCCACTTCCGCCGCCGAGACAATCAAGGGGGGCACAAACCGCACGACTTTGGGGCCGGCCGGAACCAACAATAGCCCCCGCTCCATGGCGGCCTTGACCAGATCAATCGAAGTGATCTCCGTTGTTGGACTCAGTTCAATGCCATTGATCAAGCCCCAGCCCCGCACCTCGGTAAACAGGTTGGGGAATTGGTTGGCGATCGCCCGCAACTGTTTGCGCAGTTGTTCCCCCCGCGCCTGGACATTTTGCAATAGCCCTTCCTTTTCAATGGTATGGGCCACCGCTAACCCCGCCGCACAGGCGAAGGGATTCCCCCCAAACGTGCTGGCATGGTTCCCCGGCCCAAACACATTACAGAATTCCTTACAAACCAGCGCCCCGATGGGGATGCCCCCGGCCAACCCTTTAGCACTGGTGAACACATCCGGCTCAATCCCCAGATTTTCATAACCCCAGAGCTTGCCGGTGCGGCCCATGCCCACCTGCACCTCATCCAGCATCAGCAGCAAATTATTCTCATCACACACTTTCCGCACCCGCAGAAAATACTCTAACTCTCCCGGCCGTACCCCCCCTTCCCCTTGTAAAGGTTCGAGGAGGATCGCCCCGACGCGGCGATTGCCTTCATCGAGATCGCCGATCGCATTTTCCAAAGCCTGAATATCGTTATATTCCACATATTCAAACCCAGGGAGGAGGGGGTCAAAGCCCTTTTGGTATTTTTCCTGGCCCGTGGCGGTGAGCGTCGCCATCGTGCGGCCGTGGAAGCTGGCTTTAGCCGTGAGGATGACGGGGTATTGAATATCTTGGACATCATGGGCATATTTGCGAGCCAGTTTAATCGCCCCTTCGTTGGCTTCCGCGCCGGAGTTACAAAAGAAGACGCGATCGCCACAGGAATGATCGACAATCCACTGTGCTAATTCCCCTTGCTCCCGGATATAGTACAGGTTAGACACATGATGGAGCTTTTGAATTTGGGTAGTCACCGCCTCCACTAACGCGGGATGGGCGTGACCCAGGGTACAGGTGGCAATCCCGGCCACAAAGTCAAGATAGACTTTACCCTCAGTATCCCAAACCCGACAGCCAGCCCCGCGCTCTAGAGTAATGGGAAAGCGGCCATAGGTCGTCATGACCACACGGTCAAAATCGGCAGGACTGAAGGGAGCAGCGGGTTCAACGGTGGACAAAGGGGGAAGGAGGGTTTCTGGACTCACAAGCATACTCCTGAAGATGATCACAAATTTTCGTTATTTAACGATGGTAGTCGCAAAATTCACCCTTGCATGAATACAGAGCAAAACTATCAACGTCTCCAGACACAATTATTGGTGGGGATTGCTGGCCTTGGGGGCATTTTTCTCCTGGGGACGGTTTGGTATGCCAGTTTTGAGGGTTGGTCTTGGATTGATGCGGCTTACATGACGACGATCACCCTCGCCACGGTGGGGTTTGGGGAAACTCATCCCTTGGGTCAATCTTCACGGTTATTTACGATCGCCTTAATTTTTTTAGGTGTGTTTAACATCGGTTATATTGTCAACCGCTTTACGGAAGCCCTGATTCAGGGGTATTTTCAAGACAGACTTCGCTATCGCCAACGCCAACGCTTGATCGAAACCCTCAACCACCACTACATTCTCTGCGGTTACGGCCGCACGGGCCACCAGATTGCCCTGGAATTTGCGGCGGAAAATATCCCTTTTGTGATTGTGGATTTGCAACCGGAGGCGATCGCCGAAGCCCAGGAAAATGGCTTTATTGCCATGCAGGGAGATGCCACCCTCGATGATTGCCTGCTGGCGGCGGGGGTGGAGCGGGCCGCTTGCCTGCTGGCCTCCCTCCAATCCGATGCGGAAAACCTCTATACAGTGCTTTCTGCGAAAACCTTGAATCCGAAGGTGCGGGCGATCGCCCGGGCCAACACCGAAGAAGCGGTAAAAAAATTACGCCGCGCCGGAGCCGATGCCGTCGTTTCTCCCTACATTACCGGCGGCCGCCGCCTTGCCGCCGCTGCCCTCCGCCCTCGGGTGATGGATTTTGTCGATGGCATTATTACCGGCACGAATCGCTCATTCTATTTAGATGAGTTTTTTCTTGAGGAGACATTATGCCCCTGTATTGGCAAAACCTTGAGTGAAACGAATTTACGCAGCAAAACCGGCGCTCTCGTTTTAGCCATTCGTCGCGCCGATGGCACGCTCATTGGTGGCCCCATGGGGGACACCTATCTTTATGCCGAAGATTTACTGATTTGTATGGGCACAGCGGAGCAACTGCGGCAACTTTCTCATCTCTTAGCCGTCTCCCGCCCCTATTGGCTGCACTAGAGTTGATTTGTCCTACAGCAATAACCCCCTAACCCTCCTGATGTGAGGGTTAGGGGGATCTTAGATGGCATTGATCTGCTTGGGGGCGATCGCCATCTAGAACACATCCCCTGAGGAATGTTGCTTTAAATTACGACTCAGCCATAAATTGTGAGGAATTATACGTTTAGCGCGATGATAAAGATTCAGCAGTGATATGTATAGGAGGCAATTCGTGATACTTCCCTGTAATTTGTCGTGATCTTCGTCATTGCTTGAAAAAACAGGCTGTGAGATCGCAGCATCTTGTCAACAAAATTAACAAAATGCTGGTTCATTTTGGACAGCATTGTGGGAATTCACAACTGTTGGAGTCATCCATGGAGATTCACCCAGGATGGCGAGTATTATGCCCATACAGGTAGAACTCCTGCTCTACAAAAAGTTTCAATGATTCACAGCGGACTTTGCTTATTTCCTGTTTCAGCTATTCAAGCCTCAGATTGATGATAAAGATTCAGCAGTGATATGTATAGGAGGCAATTCGTGATACTTCCCTGTAATTTGTCGTGATCTTCGTCATTGCTTGAAAAAACAGGCTGTGAGATCGCAGCATCTTGTCAACAAAATTAACAAAATGCTGGTTCATTTTGGACAGCATTGTGGGAATTCACAACTGTTGGAGTCATCCATGGAGATTCACCCAGGATGGCGAGTATTATGCCCATACAGGTAGAACTCCTGCTCTACAAAAAGTTTCAATGATTCACAGCGGACTTTGCTTATTTCCTGTTTCAGCTATTCAAGCCTCAGATTTTAGAGTCAAATTATGGATTCTCTCGCCCTCCACTACCACCAACGCACCAAATACAGCCCAGAAACCATCGCCGCCAAAAGCAAGGGTTTGAATTTTGCCCAACAGCCGGCTCCCTTTAAAGAGTATCCAGTGGGTCAGCGCTACGATCTCAAGCCCTATCTCCACGGCCAACAAGAGGAATCCCAGGGGAGAGATTGGCGATTGTGGCAGCGACTTTCTCAACTGTTTTTTTGTACCTATGGCGTGACGGCAAAAATGGTGACGTTGATGGGGCCGCCTGTGTTTCTACGGGCTGCCCCCTCCGCTGGCGGACTTTATCCGGCGGAAGTGTATTTACTCTCGCGGGGGACGGAGAGTTTACCCGCTGGTCTTTATAATTACCAAGTTCAAGATCACACCCTAATTCGCTTCTGGGATCAAAATATCTGGCCAGATCTAGAGCAATGCTGTTTTCAACATCCGGCTTTCGGGGTCGTGGATTATGCGATCGTGGCCTCAGCAGTGTTTTATCGTTCTGCTTGGCGATACCAAGACCGAGCCTATCGCCGCATTTTTCTCGATACGGGTCATTTATTGGGCAATTTGGAGATTGCGGGGGCCTTGACGGGGTTTCGTCCCTGTTTAATTGCCGGATTTCAAGATCAGCGCATCAATGAACTGATGTATTTTGAACCCACGGAGGAGGGGGTTGTGAGTATTATTCCCCTCATTGACCAAGAACGGCAGCGCCCTCTCCAACGCTCAGGATTTACTGCGTTACCCTCAGAAATCCATCCAACCTATAGTTTTGTTGAAGATGGGGAACTGTTGGATTATTTACACCGCGCCACGATGATTAAAACCCTGGTGAAATCGGAGCAAGGCACCACGTTAAATTTAGATGATAAATATAATTTTCCCTTTTGTACGAAGATTTCGATGGTGACGGCTCCCATTCCCTTTAATGCGGGCATACGCGGTTTAGCCCAAACCTTGGGAAAACGTCGCTCCACCCGCGCCTATACGGGGGCAGATTTAACCCTAGAGGAGGTGCGATCGCTCCTCCATTTCACCTATCAACCCCAAGACTATACTGATTTGGGCTTAGATTCAGATCCGGATTATTGCGATCGCAATTTGTTAGAAACCTTCATCGTTGTTTCCGGCGTGGAGGGGTTAGATGCGGGCTGTTATTACTACGCCCCCAAAGCCCAAGAGTTACGACAAATTCGCTTTAAAAATTTCCGCCGGGAATTGCATTTCCTCTGTTTAGGGCAGGATTTAGGCCGGGATGCGGCGGCGGTGGTGTTTCATACCGCTGATCTGAAACGGGCGGTACAAACCTATGGCGATCGCGCCTACCGTTATCTCCATTTGGATGCCGGTCATCTGGGGCAACGCCTCAATTTAGCGGCGATTTACCTAAATTTAGGCGTAAGCGGCATTGGCGGCTTTTTCGATGATCAAGTGAATGAAGTATTAGGCATTCCCACCGATGAAGCGGTGATTTATATTACGACGTTGGGGCGACCGAGGCAGGGGTAGGGAGTGGGAAGTGGGAAGTGGGGGAGAAAAATTTTTTGCCCTCCCCGTTCCCTCACAAAATCGAAGGCATCGCCGCTTCCCGTTGCAAAATCACCATTTCGCTGCCCACAATCGGGCTACGGGCCACCAGTTCGCCGCTTTCGTCGAGGAGTTCTACTTGGGTAAAATCGAGGCGGTGCGATCGCTCCAGCACTTCATTAGCCACCTGATTTTGTTTATTCGCCGTTAGCTCATACCAACCGGCTCCAAGGGTGACGACGAGGCGACTACCCAGGAAATCTGCTTGAATCGAACGGATTAGACCATCGGCATATTGATTGGTGATTTCTGCCACTTGATCCTGAATGGCGGCGATCAGGCGTTGCTCTGGGGTGAGGCGTAGGGGTTGGGGTGGGGTTTGGGGTTGCGCTTGGGGAGTTGGGGCAGTTTTGGGCGTTGGTGTGGCTTTGGGTTGAGTTTGAGCGGGGGGAGTTTGGGCGATGGGTGAGGGGCTGGGGCCGTTGGTGAGGAGGACGGCGGTGAGCAGGAAGAGAACTAACGTGCTACTGAGTACCCCGGTTAATGCCCAATCGGAGAGTTTTTCATTGAGGCCAGCAGGGAGGCGATCGCGCACCCATTGTAAAACCTGATTCCAGATCCGCAAAAACTGTGCGAAGGTGGGGAGGAGTTTATCTAAACCCTGGGGTTCGGGGATCTCATCGGGCGGCAATTCCGGGGTAAATCCGCTGTGATCCTCCTCCGGTTCTAACCCCCAATCCTCGGAATCCGTGGCTGTGGAGGGGATTGTTTCCGGTGTTGAATCGATTGGCTCTGAATCGATTGGCTCTGAATCGATTGGTTCTGAATCCTGCACGATCGCCGCCGTCAGTTGCGCCACCGTTTGCGTCAGATCATCCAGGGGGATCCCCTGTTGCCAATCCTCAGCAGGATCGGCTTCCAGTTGAGCCGCAACCCCTTGTAATTGGTTAATGAGCGCCTGAATCTGGGCGATCGCCTCAGATTTCGATAAATTCGATGGTGTTTGTTGATCTTCCGCCATAACTTCCCCCCAATCCACAAGCTAATCCCATTGATCAGCAATTAAATTTCAGTGTAAAGCAAGATCTGACCCCCATGACCGCATCCCCCTCCCCTGATCGCCACTGGCCCTATTGGCCCCTTGTGCCTATTTATCCCTATGGGCAACGGCAAACCCTGCGCCGGGAAATTATCCCCGATTGGATTTGGGTGTTTGAACAGGTGCAGGGGATTTTTTATGTGGTTGTGCCGATTCGGATGACGGTGATTCGCCTTGAAGCGGGGGGGCTGCTGGTCTATGCCCCCGTTGCACCAACCAGGGAATGTTTGGGATTATTGGCGGAATTGAGCGATCGCCACGGCCCGATCCGCTACATCATCCAGCCCACGGTTTCAGGGCTTGAACATAAAGTCTTTATCGGCCCCTTTGCCCGCCGTTTTCCCCAAGCTCAGGTCTGGGTTGCGCCGGGCCAATGGAGTTTTCCCCTCAATCTCCCCCTCTCCTGGTTGGGCTATCCCATTGGCCGCACGGAAATTCTCCCCATGGAAAGGGCTGCTACCCCCTTCGCGGCGGAATTTGACTATGAAATTTTAGGGCCGTTGGGGTTGGGGTTGGGGAAATTTGGCGAAGTGGTGTTTTATCATCGGCGATCGCGCACCCTCCTCGTCACCGATACGATCGTCGCTATTCCCCCTGATCCCCCGGAGGTGGTGCAACTTAACCCCTACCCCCTCCTCTTCCACGCCAAAGAGGGAGCCGCTGACCCGATCACCGATACCCCTAGCAACCGCCAAAAAGGTTGGCAACGGATCAGCCTATTTGCCCTCTATTTCCGCCCCCAAACCCTCACGACCATTGATTTAGGCCCGGCTTGGGCAGCGGCCAAAGGAGGGAGCGATCGCACCCCTCGCAACTATTTCGGCCTCTACCCCTTCGCCTGGCAACCGGGCTGGCGGGACACCTTCGCCCATCTCTCCCAAGGGGAAAAACTACGGGTTGCCCCGATTTTGCAAACCTTGATTTTAAATCGCCAACCGGATCAGGTGCGGACTTGGGCGCAGCGGGTGGCCCTGTGGCCCTTTGAACGCATTATTCCCTGCCATTTTGCCGCCCCCTTAGCCGCCACCCCCCACCAATGGCGGGAGGCTTTCCAATTCCTCGATCCCGATCATGATCCGCTCTTTCCCCCCGAAGATTTAGCGGTGTTACAGGATATTAATCGCTCCCTCATTGCTTTAAAAATCACGCCACCCCCTGCTCTGGAGGAATAGGTTGGGGGGGCGATCGCTCCCCGTTGATTCGTCTAATTTGTGATAAGTTTCATGAAAATTCACGAAGAATCTATACATTAAGGCTCCCCCAATTTAAGCTTCCCTTAGCCTAGAAGCAGGCTAATCAAAACCACTCCCCATTAACCCAAAAATGTCTATTTTTGCGCGGAAACTTTATGCTCTCTTGGGAAATAATTTTCCCAACGTTGATTTTCAATGTTTAACGATAGAAGCTTGGGATTGGTGGGAGCAGAACCGAAAAATTGTAGAGGCGATCGCCAGTTCCTCAGACCACATCAATTTTGAAGCCACCCCGCCTTCAAACACCTGCACCGTTTCCCATCCCATCAGTGGTCAGACACAAAGCTCGATCCCTTGGGGGGAGAACCTCCCAGCGATTCCAGAGCCATTCCTGACACCATTGAGAGAGCAATCTGATCCCCGTATCGTTTTCTGGTGGCTGTGGCGATTCCTACCGGAACAACAAGCCCAAAATAATCAACAAGCCCTGCTCACTCCCCAACACCGCATCCTTCCCGACTGTCCCCAACACAGCTATCGCGCCACAGCCTCCGCTCTCGCTGGTGCGATGACCACCGACCCCAAAGCCGACCTCAAAAACCCCTATCTGCTCATCTTCACCTTCTCCCCTGTTCAAGAATTCATCAAATCATCCCGCAAATTTGTCGATTTTTGGGCAGGCTCGTATTTACTCCATTATCTCAGCGCAAAACTCTGCTGGTTCACTGCCCAACGCTACGGCCCCGATGCTGTGATCACCCCTTCCCTGTGGGGGCAAGAAATCATGGATGCCCTGATGGTTCAGGCGTTAGCGGGGGATCACCGTTCATTATTTGCCGATAGTTTTCGTCATTATTGCCAACAAACCCCCGTTGAACGCTTTGCAGACTATCCTAGCCTCAGCACCGCCGGATTCCCCAACACGATTACCGCATTAATCCCAGAAAGTGAGGTCGAATCCTTTGCTCAAGAATTGCGCCATCAACTCAAGGAAGAATGGGCAGAAATTGCCCAAAAAGTTCGTCAAGATATTCGCCATCAAACCCTTCACTTTCTCAATGATTTACAAAATCAATCAGCCCTTGATGATTTGCTGGAAAATTTAGCTAACGCAGAAGGAATAACCGACGCGGGAACTAATCCTAATCGCCATGATCTAGAAAAATTAAGCCAGGAAAATTGTTGGTCATGGAAAAAACTTTGGGAAGCCCAAATTAATCATACTTGGAATGCCTATTGGGCAGCCATCCCTTTAGGAAATCCCCAGGCAGATTTAGCCATTACCAGTGATATTAATCAGTCCTTTGATCCCGATTGGAAAAAAGCCCAAGAAACCGTTTTGCCCTCTCGCTATGACCAGCCAACCCCCACAGATGCCGAAGATTCGGCTTATCAAACCCTGAATATCGGTACATGGTGGGCCAATGGTCAAAATCGCCTGGGGCAAGGGATTCAAGCTGTTAAAAATACCCGTAACTGGCGAATTCCTGCCGCACCGGGAGAGCGATCGACGATTTCAGGACAATTCACCGCATTACATCCTTTTTATCTATATCGTGAACCCTTTCAAGAAGGGGCAGGTCTTAGTTCAGGATCACTGCAACTTTTTTGGAAATTGATGGCTTTGGTCTATCCGGGCTTATTCAATGGTTCTGAAAAATTGAATGCTTTAGAAGTGACAAAACGGATGGCTTGGGTTTATGGAGGAGTAGCTGAATCCTTAGGTGTGACTGTTCAACAAGAGCCTGAAGGTTTTTCATCGGAAAGTCCAGAACACACCCTAAATTTAATCGATTATGAAGCCCTGATTCGTTTCCCAAATTTGAGTTCTATTGCCGCAGCCCGGTTTGCCCAACAATATCCCCATCAGGTGCGACATTACTGGGAAACCTTGAATCATTTAATCAATCAAAATTTCACATCCAAGGCGCGAAAACTGTTTAGGGGTAAAACTCGCCGTCCGTTCCAAGTGCCAAAAACAGATCAGTCCTTGGCCGCAGAATTAGTTAAAAATTCTCAAAATCCAAATAACCCCTACAACTATTATAACGGCGTAGCCTTTTCTGCTAAATGGCTAGGGGATGATATGGGATTTAATGAAACATCTCAAAAAGAAACCGATCAGATTTTTAAATTACGCACTGTGGTTGATCAATCCCATCAAGATTGTGGCTTTGGGGAAAGCTCTCCGGCGGATTGGTGGGTGATTATTGCCGGTAGTGCGTCAAAATAATGTGGGTTTGATAAAGTAGAGGAATAGTTACAACTGCACTAAAGCTATGGAATGTCGGCTCTGCGGTCATCCCAAAACCCACAAACACGGCAAAATGCCCAATGGTC
>Ga0316611_1000241_pt1 | contig 20469 bp, 12 predicted proteins | sample MIS2016202_MG_FD_207675 | JGI IMG/M metagenome (GOLD analysis project Ga0316611, IMG submission 207675) | Microbial mat bacterial communities from Middle Island sinkhole, Lake Huron, Michigan, United States - MIS.2016.202 | ecosystem: Environmental > Aquatic > Freshwater > Lake > Sediment... | reverse complement strand
CGTTGTTTGCCGTTGTGAATTCGTCCATTCTTAACGGTGTGGGTTGATGCACAGGTTGGGCAGGTGGGCATGGAAGTTCAACGGTGTCAGGTTTTACCCCTTTATCATTACATATTGGGCACTACCGAAAAATCTACGAGTATCAGGATTTTTTTCGGTCAAAATATCAAGATCATCTATTGCAACAACTAATCCTTTTTTACCTGATAATTTGAGAATTTGGATTAGTGAATTAATCCAGTCACGTACATTGAATTTTTTAAGCTGCTCAAATAAGAGGAGCGATTTAAATCCTTTTTTATCCTCTCGACTTAGATCGCTGCTACCTGACAACCATTTTTTTGCTAACTCAATGTTATTTAAATTATTTGACACCATGCGACCATTAATTATCTGATAAAGAAATGCTTGAAAAGAAGGATTGAAATCATATTTTCTCACTATCTCAGATACTCTCTTATTTAGTTCTCTCTCTGCAATTTGGTGATTAGGATATTCATCATATATCATGGGAATAAATATTTGTGACCCATCATACTGCTCTCGATCAAACCCAAAAGTTTTAGCAACTGTGGAACAAATATCTCTAATTAGTACATCAAGATCAATTTTTTTGACCACTTCTTGATAAAAATGAACTAGATTATTTAGTTTGTATTCCGTAGCTGACAAATAAACCGTCATATAGTTTTCTTGCTTGGCATCATAGAGAACAGAACGAATTAAGTGAGTTTTACCTGTCCCTTTCTTACCAACTAAAACCTTAACCTTACTGCCACCGTTTTGAATAAAAAAATCTAACTGATATTTTTTAAAAAAGTCTAGCCAAACCTCTCTCCCAACTGTCATTAGAGATAATAGCTCATCACTTTCTGGTGGATATCCTTCACCAAGTAAATCAAAGTCATTTTGAGTTATTTCCATTTTAGCATTTCCTTGCTTTAGTAAATTGCAACAGAGAACTTTACTCACTCGAATTCATCTAGTTATTCGGATTCTTTCGGAGAAATACTTACTAATCCAACCGTCTTCTCCTTACCCCGATTGTCAGTAAGGAAATAATTTTTTCCGGAGTCTTTATTGGCAGAAAATTCAAAGCAAAAACCATCAAGTTCAATGGTAGGCATTTGTAGCAATCTTGCTAAATCAAACATAAAAACAGACTCTGAATACTCTTTCCTTGTGCTGGACTTTATCGTTAATATTCGGTAAATATCCTTAACAGAAATTTGTAATCTCCAATTAGATTGACCAAGGTATTTATAAGCTGACATAATTTCCTTGCAAAACTGGACTTGGTTAAAAGAGCTGTTACAAATTTGAAAATAATACTTGACAACCCAGCTTGCTAATCGTTCAGGCTCTAAAACGGTACTTTTAAACAATTTTTTCCCCATAGAAAGCTTAACTACATTTTTGTGAAGATCAAACGATAGCTTGAATGGAGGGATCTGGTAATCTGGGAATTCACCAGAAAAAAGAATTTGTTTTTGATTCAAAAAAGATTCTATTTGTTGAATATAATCTATTCTTTTTAGTTGTTGTTCAACGTTTGACAACCATTCATCTTCTACTTGATCTATTAGTTGCCGATTTTCAGTGAGCCTATAAAGAGCATCTGAGAAATTTCGTCTAGAATCACTATGTTTTTTAATATCCCAGTTCTTTTTTGCTTCTAACATTTTTTTATAATGTGAAGCAATACATCGAATATCATATTGAATAGAACTATCATTAGAAGCAACCATAGTTTTGTGAAGATCCAGAATCAGGTATAAAAGTTATCGTTTGCGATTGCGCAAATGACCAAGATACTGACAGAATTTACCCACAATGCTCAAAACAGTCCAATACTGGAGGATCAGATTTTAAGTTGGAGCCACGAACAGTCAACGTGTTGGCGATAGGCGGCAAAAACTGTATTCCGCTAAGTATGGCAGTGGATTCAAGCGGTTCAAGAAAACCTTAGAAAACCTTAAGCAGTATAAAAAAAAGGTAAAGATTCAGGTACGGGGTTGACAAATGAACTATCTGGTAATATCGCAAGCTCTTCACACCACTCCAGAAACTGAGTCTACCATAGCCCTGCCCCCCTTTGAACAGCGACCCATCCCCACCCCACCACCCCCGATTTCTTAAGATTTATGATCTCAAAAAGTTTGTAGTTTTGTATACTGAGGGCAGTTCCCATCACTTCGACGCATTGAGGCGTTCAACAGCCTGTGAGTCAGCCCTTCTCCCTTTCCCCCGACGATGCCATTGGCCAACGCTATGATTATGAGGCGATCACCCGCTACTACCGGAAAAAACCCTGGATTGTCATCGGTCGCGCCATCTCCGTCCTCATCCTCCTCGGTAGCTTCGCCCTCCGCCTTCTCCTTGACCATTGGTTCGACCCCCAACACCGCAACAAACCCCAACGGGCCAGCGAACTTCGCCATATCCTCACCCAACTCGGCCCCACCTTTATTAAAGTCGGCCAAGCCCTCTCCACCCGCCCCGACCTCATCCATCCCGATTTCCTCGAAGAGTTGATCAAACTCCAAGACCAACTCCCCCCCTTCCCCACCGACCTCGCCTTTAAAATCATCGAGCGCGAACTCGATCGCCCCCTGCGGGAAACCTATCGCGATATTTCCCCCCAACCCATCGCCGCCGCCAGCCTCGGCCAGGTCTACCGCGCCACGCTCCACAGTGGCGAAGAAGTGGCGGTCAAAGTCCAACGGCCCAACCTTTTGCCCGTAGTGACCCGCGATTTATTTTTAATGCGCTGGGCCGCCGGTTGGCTCGCCCCTTGGCTTCCCCTCAATCTGGGCCATGATCTGCGGATGATTGTCGATGAATTTGGTAGCAAACTCTTTGAAGAAGTGGACTACCTCAACGAAGCCCGCAACGCCGAAAAATTCGCCACCAACTTTCGCGACGACCCCACCGTTAAAGTCCCCGATATTTATTGGCGCTATACCACCCATTGCGTCTTAACTCTCGAATGGATCAACGGTTTTAAACTCACCGATACCGATCAGGTCAAAGCCGCAGGCATTGATCCCAATGCGATCGTTCGCATCGGCGTGATTTCTGGCCTGCGCCAACTCTTAGAATTTGGCTTTTTCCACGCTGACCCTCATCCCGGCAACCTCTTCGCCATGGCCGATGGCCGCATGGCCTACATTGATTTCGGCATGATGGATCAACTCACCGAACATACCAAAGAAACCATCGCCGCCTCCGTTGTTCATCTGATCAACCGCGACTACTACGCCCTCGCTGCTGATTTTAATGACCTGGGATTTCTCACCCCCGATACGGATATTCAGCCGATTATCCCTGCATTAGAACAGGTGTTAGGGAATGCGATCGGTGAAAGTGTTGGCAGTTTCAACTTTAAAACGATCACCGATGAATTTTCCGCCTTGATGTATGAATATCCTTTCCGGGTTCCGGCGCAATTCTCCCTAATCATTCGCTCCCTCGTCACCCAAGAAGGATTAGCCCTCACCCTCGATCCCAACTTTAAAATTGTTGAGGTGGCCTATCCCTACGTTGCCCAACGGTTACTGAAAGGCGAATCCCCCGCCATGCGCCGCCGGTTATTGGATGTGTTAATTCAAGATGGCAAATTCTACTGGAATCGGTTAGAAAATATGCTGTTAATTGCCAAAACTGACGGCCATTTTGATCTCCTCCCCACCGCCCAATTAGGAATTCAATACCTCCTTTCCCCTGAAGGTCAATATCTCCGTCACCAAATCCTCCTCGCCCTGACGGAAAACGATCGCCTCCACACCGCCGAAGTCCAACGGCTCTGGGATTTAGTCAAGCACGAATTCCAACCCAATCGCCTTTGGGATGCGGCTTGGAATGCCTTCCGGGATCTTTCCACCGAGCAAATGGTGGCCTTGGTGCGGGGGGAAGATCAAACCCCATCGGCGGCCTAGGGCTGACATTGCGCAGGTTAAGACGAATAATCTGACTGAACGGTGCGTCAGACACGATTCAACCACCCCTACCATCATTGATTGGGTCTGACGCACCCTACGATTCAACTTGAGATCAATACCTACTGCACCGTCACGATCACCGCTTCACTCTCCTGCTTTTGGCGATTGACGGCACAGAGGCCATAGTTGCCAGCGGGGAGATTCACACTACGCCGCCCCCCCGGTAACACTTGGCGAAGCCGCCAATTCCCCCCCACCGATTCATACACCGTCCAACCCCAGATCCCCGCTTGGGGATCTGCCTGCCAAGACAGTTGGCCCTCTTCCCCCTTCACCGCCATCGGTAAGGCAGGCAGGCGACCCCCCTGAGCCCGTAGAGGTGGGACTAAAGCGGGTTGAGCGTAGAGCTTGTCTTGAAAGGCAGAGCGAATATTGTGGGCATTGTCCACCAGGGGCTTAATGTTGTAGAAAATATTCCCCAAAGCGAGACGACCCCGCAGATCCCGCGTCAGGCTCACCTGCCGCTCAAACTCACTGACGGGCCAAGTTGTGCCATCTAGTTTTACTAAATTATTGCCGGGGTAAATATGCGCTCCTCTGGGATTATTGGCCGTCCACCAATCCAGCAACACGGGATAGCTTTGTTGTACTTGGTCAATGCGCCAATAGAGTTGTGGGGCGATGTAATCAACCCAGCCTTGGGCGAGCCAATGCTTAGGATCGGCAAAGAGGAGATTGTATTGATCTAAGCCGGTGATACCGCTGGGTTGGCCGGGGCGATAGATGCCAAAGGGACTAATGCCAAATTTAACATGGGGTTTTGTGGCCCGAATCCCCGTCGCTAACCGTTGCACCATTTTATTGACATTATCCCGCCGCCAATCCGCCAAACTCAACGCACTGCCGCCACTGCGATCGCGGGCATAGGTGGCGGCATCGGGGAATTCTTCCCCCTGAACGGGGTAGGGATAGAAATAATCATCGAGATGAATGCCGTCGATGTCGTAGCGTCTGACGACATCGAGGATGACGTTATAGGTGTGGTCTTGAACGATCGCACTCCCTGGATCCATCCACCGCTGGGTTCCGTAGTTATAGATCACTTCCGGGTGACGGGCATCAAGGTGGGGGGCAACGATGGGACTATTGCGGGAGACGCGGGCGCGGTAGGGGTTAAACCAGGCATGGACTTCGATCGCCCGCTGTTGGGCTTCGCTAATTAAAAAGGCGAGGGGATCATAACTGGGGTTAGGGGCTTGGCCCTGCCGACCCGTGAGCCAGGCGCTCCAAGGTTCCAAGGGAGAATCATAGAGGGCATCTCCTTCGGGGCGAACTTGGAAAATAATGGCATTAAACCGCAGATCGACAAGGGTATCCAACAGCGTGCGCAGTTCCTGCTGTTGGGCCGCCGTGGTGAGATCGCGACGGGAGGGAAAGTTTAAATTCCACACCGAAGCCACCCAGGCGGCGCGAAATTCCCGCTGATGTTGGAGGGGGATCACGTCGGAGCGGGGGGGCGGGGGAGGGATGACGATGTAGGGGGAAGCGAGGGGGGGCATCCGGCCGGTTTGTACGAGGGCTTGGTAGACCATGGCGCAGACTTCGCCCCTGGTGACGGCCTGTTGGGGACGGAGTTGGTTGAGGTTGGGGTAATTGACGACCAAGCCGAGGCGGGTCGCATATTTAACCGGCGTTTCCCCGTAGGTGGGAATTTGGGCCGCATCTTGATAAAGGCTGGATAAAACAATGCGATCGACACCGCTAGCGGGGGGATTGAGGGTGTTGACGAGGGCGATTAAAATCTGTAGTTTGGTGAGATTTTCCAATGGGCGAAATTCCCGATTGGGGAAGCCGGTGAGGATGCCCATTTGGTAGGTTTTGGCGATCGCCCCCCGCGCCCAAAAATTCGCCGCCACATCCACAAACGTGACGGGATCCCGCACTAAGGGGCGGTCAAAGGCAGCTTGGATTAAGGCGGCAAACTGAGCGCGATTAATCCGCTCATTGGGGCGAAAGGTGCGATCGGGAAAGCCGCTGATCAACCCCGCAGTGGTGAGGGCGGTAATAAAGGGCGCGGCCCAATGGCCCTGAATATCCGCAAATTGGGGGGCTGGGGGTGTGATGGCTTTCAGGGTTAATATCACCTCATACTGGCCCGCTGCTACGCCATTGAGTTGGGCGACTAATTTCCCCTGTCCATCCACTGTGGCCGTCGTTTGAATGTTGTTCATCACCTTTGCCCTCAATTCTCCAGATCTTAACCTTAATCGCTACCGGCGGAATGGAAGAAGTGAGGAGTGAGGAGTGAGAAGTGAGGAGTGAGAAGTGAGGAGTGAGAAGTGAGGAGTGAGGAGTGAGGAGTGAGAATTTGATGGAGGGGCGAAAAATTTTTCGCCCCTACACCTATCAATTCGCCCCTACACCTATCAATTTGAAGCGTGAGGATTGATTCCTCTCTTCTCTCTTCTCTATTCTCTCTTCTCTCTTCTCTATCCTCTTTCCTCCTCCCCATGAGAAGCATTGAATCAAAGCAACTGGATTGCTACCGTGATCAGTCCCCCAATGATTAACCAACTCAGGAAGAGCGATCGCATTAAGCCTAAAGCCTCCTCAATCACTTCAGGGGTAATTGGTCGGCGGGGATTGCCTAACAGGGGCTTGGGGCGTAACTCACCCCGATAGGTATTCATTCCGCCCAATTGCACCCCCAAAATGGCAGCATAGGCGCATTCACTCCAGCCGGAATTGGGGCTAGGATCTTGGCGGGCATCCCGTTGGCAGAGGGCGAGGAGTTGGCGGGGCTGGCGGGAGGCGATCGCCAATGATAACACCGTTAATCGACAGGGCAACCAGGTTAAAACATCTTCAAACTGAGCACTAAACCAGCCTAAATCCTGAAACGGCTGACGGCGATAGCCAATCATGGAATCGAGGGTACTGGCGGCTTTGTAGGCCAAGGCTAAGGGCAGTGGCCCGATTCCTAACCATACTCCCAACAGACTATAAAACAGGGGAGCGGTTACGCCGTCGGTGGTATTTTCGGCAATGGTTTCTAAGACGGCGCGGTAAATCTCGCCAGCATCGAGCTTCTCCGTATCCCGCCCCACATAATAACTCAACTGCTCGCGGGCTTGCTCCAAATCCCCCACCGCCAACGGCTCCAGCACATCCAACGCCGCAAACCGCAACCCCCGCGCCGCGAAACAACTGGCCACCAATAGCACCTCTATGGCGATCCCGAAAAGGGGATGAATATCGGGGATGAATTGAGTAATCTGCGATCGCGCACCTATCGCCCCCCCCAAGACCCCACTCCCGACGATTAACCCCAACCCCAACACCACCCCCCCCAACTTCCGAGGCCAACCGGGTTGCAGCTTGAGGAGTAGGGGTTGCGATCGCCCAATCACCCAGCCCATCCCCTGAACCGGGTGGGGCCAATGCCAGGGATCAGCAATCAAATAATCCCAACCGGCAGCAACAACAATTATCCACCAATCCTTGAGCATTTAGGGGCGTTTGAGCATAGGACTGACATCGGAGGAAAGGGCCGGGGCCGCTACGGGATTGCCTAAAGGGTTGGGGTAGAGGTTGCGGTTATCTTGTAAGGGTGGGGTGGGGGGAATGATCCGGGTGACGGTTTCGCTGCCATTAATCACACCCCCTAAGAGCGGCACTTCATCCTCGATCAGTTGCTCCAAGATCATCCCCAAGGGTTTGCCGAGGGTGAGGCCGGGGCGGGTGACGAAGAGCAGGCCATCAATGAGGGGCTGAAGCAGCAGGGCATCATTGCATTGTTCCAAGGCGGGGGTATCGACAATCACCAGATCATAGCGGGAGCGGGCATCCCGGAGGAGGCGGTTTAATTCGCTGGCTTCGAGAATCATCGCGGCTTTGGCTTGGGGGCCAGCACTGGGGATGACGTAGAGGTTGGCCACGTCGGGGGCGAGGGCGGTGCAGGTGTGGATCGCCCCGTAATAGCTGAGGGGTTCGGAGGCGGCATCAGGGTCAACGGTGATGTTGAGGGAAGGGGCATGGGAGGGCGATCGCAAATCTGCTTCAATCACTAATGTGCGTTGGCCGGCATGGGCGGCGGCAATGGCTAAGTTATAGGCCGTTACACTTTTTCCCGCCCCGGCTTCTAAACTCGTCACCGCCACCACCTTGCCCCGCGCCCCCGCCAACCGGCGCAACGTACTGCGCAAGAGTTCGTACTGCTCCAAGGCAGCGGCATTGTGGCCCTGGACTAGGGGTAAATCGTAGCGGTAGCGGGGCGGCCCCAATAGGGGTAACTCTCCCAATAGGGGTAGATCGCGATCGCGGAAAATCCCCCGCAGTTCCGTCGCCGTATGAAGGCGGGGATCGAGAATCCCCATCACCAAAATCACCCCCGTCCCCACAAACACGGAGCCAACCATGCCAGCAGCCAAAATAATCAAAGGGCCAGGGGGAGGAGCATAAGTGCTTTCAATCGGTTGCAGAATGGGAACTTGGGTAATGGTTAAGTTGCCCACGGTTTCCGCTTCGGCGGATTGGGCATCGACGAGCTTGGCTTGAAGAAAGTCGTGGAAATTCTTTTTCAGCGTTAATTGCTGTTGGAGTCGTTCCTGCTCTAGTTGTTTATCGGGGGAGCTTTCGTATTCTTGGCGGAGTTGTTGTTCCGTTTGGCGGGCGATCGCCAACTGTTTACTGAGGGTATCCTTTTGGGTTTGTAAATCTACCAAACGATTCGCCAACTGTTGCCGCGTCATATCCAGACTACTATCCCGCCGCACCTGACTGGGAACCGCCGTAAACACGCCATCATTGCCCACCAATTCATCGGCTCGTTCGATCAACAATTGATTAAACGTCGATTGCTGTTTGAGTAGTTCCATCATCACCGGATGCTCTGGCCGCAGTTCCCGCTGACGCATCGCCAGTTCTGTTTCCACCTGAAGAATTTGCGCCCGTAAATTGGCAATAATCGGATCGGCACTTAAGGCCGAAGCCAAAGCCGCCTGGGCCGGCGTTAACCCCAACTGCCCCGCAATACTCTCCAATTGAGCCGTCACCCCTTCCAATTGAAACCGCAACTCTCGCTGTTGCTGTCGGCTCGTCGTGATCCCCCCAAACAGGCTGCCATCCTGAGCCGCCATTAAGTCCGTTCCCTCCTGGCTCATGAACCGATAAAATTCCTGCTCCGCCACTTTCAGATCCGCCTTGGCTTCAATGAGTCGGGCTTGAATCGCCTCAATTTGAGCGCGGAGCCGGGAGGTGTTGACGGTGCGGCTTTGCTCGACCATAGCATTGAGCAAGAGGTTCAGGGCTTTTTCGGTGCGCTCTTCATCGGTGTCTTTATACTGAACCCGGATTACCGGCGGTTGATCTTCTTTGGGGAGCGTGATGTTAATCCGACCCATGAACCGTTCCGCCCGGTTGAGGGGAATTTCCAAAGCATCCATGACCTGAATCACGACCTGCTCAGTCACAAGTGCTTCTTTGGTACTGATGGAAGTCCGTCCCTGTTCAAAGAGGTTGCGCCCGGTTTCGGTGGCAGTGGGGGGGGGACTGCTGTAGGCGAGAAAGGCGGTGGCTTGGTATTCCTGTTCTGGGGGCGGTTTGGGGGGAATGAGAGCCGCCACGCCCGCGAGGCCCAGTACAAAACAAGCTGCTGCAAAGCCAAACAGCTTATTGTGTTTGAGGCTAACTTGGAACCGTTTAATCAGGGGGGAAACCATGGGCAGATCATGGGTTGATCAATAACGACCAAGACACCTAAGGGACAACTGCTAAAATCTTGCACATCACCCATAGCATAGCAGAGGGAAAAATGGCCGAGCAGATTTTATTGGCGGTCAATGGCACATTAATGCGGGGCTTGGCCCTCAATGGCAATTTATTGGCGGTGGGGGCAAGGTTTGAGGGGGAGGCCATGACGGCCCCCTGTTATCGATTATGGGCCATTGGCGATCGCCATCCTGCCATGGAGCGGGTAGAAAAGGGAGGGGGGGCGATCGCCCTTGAAATCTGGTCAGTCCCCACCACCGGCATTGCCCAAATCCTCCAACAGGAACCCCCCGGCCTCTGCATCGGTAAAATCGAACTCAGCGACAGCAGTCAAGTTCTCGGCGTATTGGGGGAACATCTTTGCTGTCAAAGGGGCAAAGAGATCACCCAATTCGGCGGCTGGCGAGCCTACTGCGCCAGTCTCTCCCAAGGAAATAACAACTAAAATCCCGACAACAAACATAAATCCCCCACTCCCCACTCCCCACTCCCTACTTCCCACTCCCTACTCCCCACTTCCCACTCCCCACTTCCCACTCCCTACTTCCCAAAAAAATCGCCAATAAAAAAGAGAGCCACCGGAGCGGCTCCCCCAATCATCAGGGTGCATCTACAATTCAAAATATATCACGCTCCTTGAGGGGTGTCACCCCCCACCCCCAATTTTCACGAAACTTTACAAATTCCCCATGTAGGGGCGAAAAATTTTTCGCCCCCATAAGAACTAATACTGATCTTAAAAATTCAGGAAACTTTCCTCCGCAGCCCTCCCTTTTCTGAGAAAATAAACATCCCCTATTCATCCTGATCACCCGTTCCCATGAAACTTGTTTGCAGCCAAAGCGACCTCAACGCCAATATTTCCCTTGTGAGTCGGGCTGTGCCTTCCCGTCCTACCCATCCCGTTTTAGGGAACCTCCTGTTAATTGCCGATGCCGATAAACAGCGGGTACGGCTGCGGGGGTTTGATCTCAGCCTGGGGATCGAAACGAGCTTCATTGCCGAAGTCACCCAAGGCGGACGGATCACGCTCCCCGCCAAAACCCTAGGGGACATTATCGCCCGCCTCCCCGATGGCGAAATCACGATCACCTACGAAGAAGATGAAGAAGGCGGCCTCGTCACCCTCACCTCCACCTCTGGCCGTTATCAACTGCGGAGCCTGGATGCTAATGAATTCCCCGAACTGCCCCAGATTGAAGATGGGGAGGCGGTACTCGTTCCCGTGGAAAGTTTAGGGGAAGGATTGCGATCGACCTTATTCGCCGCCAGTACCGAGGAAACAAAACAGGTCTTAACCGGCGTTCATGTCACCCTCGGCCGCGATGCCTTGGAATTTGCCGCCACCGATGGCCATCGCCTCGCGGTGCTGGAAACCCCCAATCTCGAAGAGAGCGAGAACCGCGCTACTCAATTGGAGGTGACGATTCCGGCGCGGGCATTGCGGGAATTGGAGCGGATGCTAGGGTTACGGCAAAAAGAGGATCATGTGACGCTCTATATGGATGAGGGTCAGGTGGTGTTTGAATTGGGGGATGATCTCAAGTTAACCAGTCGTAAACTGGAGGGGGCTTATCCCCAATATCGCCAACTTTTACCGACACAGTTTAGTAATTTGGTTCATGTGGATCGCCGCCAGTTCCAAAGTGCCTTGGAGCGGATTGCGGTGTTGGCGGATTCCCGGAATAATGTGGTGCGCTGTTCCTTAGATAAAAGTCAACAACAGTTGCAGCTATCGGTGGAATCTCAGGATGTGGGTAGTGGTCGGGAATCGATGACGGCTCAGATTAGCAGTGATCAGCCGAAGGAAATTGCCTTTAATGTGAAGTATTTAATGGATGGTTTAAAGGCGCTTTCCAGTAGTGAAATTACGATCCACCTTAATGGCCCGACTCAGCCGGTGATCTTTACGCCGTTGAGCGGGTCAAAGATGACCTATTTGGCGATGCCGGTACAGTTGCGAGATTAGGAAAAATGGGGGCGAAAAAATTAATTTTTTCGCCCCTCTGCGCATTTTGTAGCATTTTGTAGGGTGCGTCAGAGGGATCAAGCCATGACGTAAACGAGTAGCGTCGCGGCTGACGCACCATCGCGTGAATGGTGCGTCAGGCAAAATTTAATCGTTAAGATCATGATTGATCTGGTCTGACGCACCCTACGATTCAGGTGAATGGTGCTCGGCACAGATTTGTAGGGTGCGTCAGAGGGATCAAGCCATGACGTAAACGAGTAGCGTCGCGGCTGACGCACCATCGCGTGAATGGTGCGTCAGGCAAAATTTAATCGTTAAGATCATGATTGATCTGGTCTGACGCACCCTACGATTCAGATTTGTAGTGAATGGTGCGTCAGGCAAAATTTAATCGTTAAGATCATGATTGATCTGGTCTGACGCACCCTACGATTTAGCTACGATTTAGCCTTAAATTTCGTCGGGGATGACCCATTGGGGCGGGGCGGACATTTTTTTGATGCGGGCGGCTTCGGCAATGTCGAGCATTGCGTCGAGGGGGGTTTCCGCCATGAATTTGCTGGCTTCCTGTGCATAGGCCCGGTGGGGACAACGATCGCCCAATACGCACCCATTCACACAGGCCACAGCACAGTTAATTTCCGGTTCCATTTTTGATCACACCGTTGGCAACGCCGTCTATTATACCGCTTCCCGTGGGGAGGGCCTCGGGCCAATGGATCAGGATCGGTGTCGAGAGGGGGGCGATCGCCAATTCTAAATGATCCCGATGCAATGTCCCCCCATAGCCACAACTGGGTTGCTCAAAGGCTAAGGGCAATTCCCCCCGCACCACCAACGCACCGCTACTGATCTGCCCCAATCGCCCATCAATGCGTAGGGATCCCTGGCTGAGGGGGTCAAAAATTTGCACTTGGGCGAAGGGGGGTAAAACCCGGATTTGTAGGGCTTGGATGGCGAAACTGTAGCCTGCACTGTCCTCCAAAGGGGTGAGGGTAATTTCCGGCGGCAGGCCGGCGATGGCGGTGGGGCTGGGGACAGGGGGCAACTGGGGCGGGTGGGGAATGCGATCGCTGATCGCTGCTAGATTCCATTCCCACTGTTGGGCCTTTTTGCTCAGTTCTGTGCGGGCCTTCACCGCCGGGCGGATTTTTCCCTGATTAGAAAACAATTGCTCCTGCTTTTTCTTGACCACTAACCACCGCTCCCGGGCAAAATCCCGGCGGGGTAGATGGGAGTCGTGGGTGAATTGGTCATAGAAATTGAGGGCTTCCGTCATCGCTCCTAAACGCTCCAGGACAATGCCAAGCTCTGCCATGGTGGGGCTGCCATCCTGGGCCGGGGGGTGATGCCAATCAAGGGCAAATAAAATATGATCCTTTAACCATTGCTCATAACGACGACGGAGGTCGCGGTTGAAGGCTTCCCCATCGAGGGGGGTATGGGCCAAACTTTGGACGATCTGGGGAATAATCCCGGTTGCTTTGGCTGCTGGCGTTTTGAGGAGGTCGGGATACCGCTCTAGCCAGGCGATCGCCCCCTGCCATTGCCGGGCAGCGAGGGCCTGATCAATCAATTCTGCCAGCACCCTTTCTCCGGCCTCTTGGGCTTGGGCCGCCGCCATCGTGCTGGTGAGTGCCGCCTCATTCCCGACAATGGCCCCCAACTCCAAAGCCTCCCGCCAGCGATCGCCCGCCTGCAATGCGACAATCACCGACTCCAACCAATCCGCTGTCTGGGGACAGTTTGCCGCTCCCCAAGCGGTGAGGATTTGGGCATACTCTTGGGCGGCTACCAAACTGGGCAAAGCCGCCGGGAAGCCTTGAATTTGGGCTTGGGCGTGGTGATACTCTGGGGTATCGGTGGAGCCGCTGCGCTCCCAGGCCGCTACCGCTGGGCCATAATCCTCCCCTTGGTAAAAACAATGGCCTGCTAGGTGATCCATCCCCGCATATTCCGCCGCTGCCAACTGTGCCAACACCTGCCCCCACTGTTGCCATTGGGAGGGATTGAGGGCTGTGGGCGGGGTTGCACAGAAGGGGGCCATGGCCTCTTGATAGGTTTGGATGGCGGTTTGCCAAGCCCCCGTAAATCGGTAGTCTTCGAGGCGTTCTGAGGCGATCGCCGCCGCTAAAAATTGCGTGAAGGCATCCACCACCCCAAGATCCTTCTCCGGGGCCGCCATAAACAACACCAATGGCTCCACGGATGCGGGAGGCAACTCAAACCCTTCTCCCTCTTGGGGATTAAAATGTTGATACCAGGCTTTGAGGGCATCCCAACAGGCCCCCAACCAGAAACAATTCCAAGCTTCCACCGCTTCCCCCTGGGCGGCGAACTGCTGCCCCGCCTCGCGATATTGCTCTTCAAATTTAGCGCCCCAAGCCCCGCAGAGGGATGCCTGCAATGCATCCCCCAATCGCTCATAGGCGGCCTGAGCGCGGTACATTAAATCAGCATTTTCGCTATGGATGCCTTCCTGGGCGAGGGTGCGGGCGATCGCCTCCACATCATCGGCACTCACCGGCTCCACCCCCTGACCCGGTGCAATCATTTGGATATGGGCGGCCCACCGCTCCCGCTCTTGGGGATGGGCGGCGAGAAATTGATCCAATTCCGCTAAATCGCTAGCGTGTTGCCACAGACGGCGATCGCCCTCCGGAGTATCCACAATCACCAACCGCTCCGTTGCCCGACTGCTGGCCACATAGAGCTTATTGAAAAAATACCGCGCCTCCTCCGGGTGAACGGGTGATGGTTGCCACACATCCCCCGGACAAGCCTCGCCAAACTTGTACAGCACCACCTGCTTAAACTCCAACCCCTTAGCGGCGATCGCACTCAAAATATGCCAGGGAGCCGCCCCCCTCGGTTGAGGCGGCAAACTACTCAGGAGCGTATCACGGCGAATATAATCCTCTTCCCCCCCTTGATCACAGGGAATAATAATCATCGTCTCCTGCAATTTAGCCGGTAAATCAGCCCCCGCTAAATCTCGATCAATAATCCATTTTTGTGGCCCATGATCTCCGGAGCGTCGCGCCCGTTGGGGTTGCAATTCCGGAATATCAAACAACACACTCCGCCACAGTTGGATCAAATTATTCACCCCGACAATCGGAGCCGCTGAACGGTAATTAGATTCTAATTCAGCAAAATTCATTTCTAAATCCAGCATCCCCGTCGGGGAAAGGGTGGTAATCACCTCGTTATAAAAGGCGGCCTTAAGGCTCGCCCAACGGAACCCTGTCGGGTTGAGGGTTTGCAGCGGATCCCCTGCAAAGGCAAAGGGCAAACTTTCAACGTGTTGATGTTCTAGATCATATTCAGAAAACACCGACAGCCGCATAATCAATTGCAGTTCTAAATGGGTAAAATCCTGAGCCTCATCACAGAAAATTGCCGTAAATTCCCCCTGATAGGATTTCAACTGCAAGACACGCCGAATCAGGTCTTGATCATCCCATTTTTCCTGTTCCTTTAAATAATTCTGATACCATTTCCACACCGTTTGATCAATCTGTTCAAAATCCTCCACAGAAACGCTTTGCTCTTTACGGGGAATTTCCCGATAATCCTCCACATCTAAATAAGTATCTCGTTCATCCAGGTGATACCCCTTAATAAAGGTGCGAATCACCTGCCAACAAACTTCTGGGGAATAGGTGCGCCAGAGGGTTTTGAGATATTGCTGGCGAAATTGATGAAAGGAGACATAATTGGCATCATTGAAGCGATTGCGCTCCGCTAAGGGCAGGCGGTTGCGTAAAAAGGTGCGAAAGGATTGGAAAAAGGGGCTAATATCCGGTAGATCTTCCGTCGGGCCGCGCCGGGCTAAAAAGCGGTGATGGGAGGCCAGAAGGGGAATAACGCGGGCTTTGGCCATTTTCAGGAGGCGATCGTTATAGGCGAGAAAGAGGGGCCGGGGCGTACTGAGGCAGGGGCGGCCCTCCTCTTGGCAGTAGCGGAGATGGCGATGGCAATAATCGGCAAACAGATGAAAGAGCATTGTGGATTTACCGCTCCCGGCTTGGCCGTTGAGGAAGAGGGGCAAAGAGGGTTTTTGAGTGGAAACGGCATGGAGGATCGCCTCTTCTTCGGCGGAAAGGGCAAGATTAGCCCGCTCATCGTTTTCGATTTCGAGCCAATGGGTTTCATCGGCGAGGAGATAATCGGGGTAGGCGCGGCGGGCGATGGTGGTGAGGGCATCGAGATTGGTGGGGCTGTCGGGGTTGAAGACATCGGGGTTGAGGTCGCCATGGTGGCCGCTGGCTTGCCAGAGGGGTTCGAGGAGGGCGAGAATATCGCGGTCTTGGGGGGGGGTGGTGAAGGGGGCGATGAGAAAGAGGACTTGTCGGGGGGGGTCATCACTGGTGGTGATGCGGCTATAGAGGATCGTGTAGCCATCCTCGCTACAGTGGCGCACGCCGGGCCAAGGGGTGGCCTGGCCCCATTGGGGCGGGGCATCGACGAGGGTGGTGATGATGCGGTTGAAGGTTTGCCAGGCGGTTTGCAATGGGGGGGTGGCGAACTGTTGTAACCAGGCTTCGCTTTCGTAGATCACCACGCCGTTAAAGTCCATCCGGAGGCTGGGGCGATCGAGCCAGCGGCGCAGGGATTCGGCTAAGGGGCGGGTTTGTTGGCTCTGGCTTTGGGGATGGCTTTTTTGTTCGTTGAGCCATTGCCAGAGTTGTTGATCGGGGATTTGGCTATCGAGGGCATGGTTTGCCCAGGCGGTGCGATCGCGCAGGAATTCTTCATAATCGCGATCGCCTCGCCGAAATACTCTCAACCAGCAAAGGATGGGATCTGTGCCTATGCGGCGGATCCGGGCTATGAGTCGCAGGTTGCTTTCTTTGCGTTTGAGGTAGGGGTAGACGCGCTCGAAGCGGGATAATACTTGTTCTACGGGCATGGTGGCGAGTTCGCGACAGAGGCGATCGACCTGTTCTTCGAGGCCGGCTTTTTCGTGAACTTGGGCATTGAAGGCGGCGGGGCGGTAAATATACATGGGAATGGTGATGTTAAGGTTATGGGCAATACCCCATTGTCCATTGTTCCGTGTTTAGATACCGAATCCCGCTGAACATTACCAACAGGGGGCCATATTCCCCATTCCCCGTTCCCCATTCCCCGTTCCCCATCCCCCATCATGCAACGTCCCCATCTGTTCATCGAAAAGATTATGCCTGTGACGATTCTCAACGAACAGGTTTACTATGAGCATGGGGGGAATCCGTTTAAGGGGTTACATCGTTGGTATTCGCGGAAGCCGTTGTCGTTTTCGCGGGCTTCGGTGTTGGGTTCGTTGTTGCCGGATTCGGTGACGATGGAGGAGTTTTTGTATTTGTTGGGGGTTTATGAGTTACAGGATTTGGCGTTTTTTGGGGATGGGGAGCAGCGAAAGAAGTCTGAGGTGAGGTTGTATAAAACGCCGCCGGGGAGTGAGCGGATTAGGCGGGTGCATGAGCTTTGTGAGGGGGTTTGGGGGGAGGGTGTGCCGGTGGTGTTGGATGGGTTTGCGGGGGGTGGGAGTATTCCGTTTGAGGCGGCGCGGTATGGGTTGCGGGTGTTTGGGTCGGATTTGAATCCGGTGGCGGTGGTGACGATGAAGGCGGCGATGGAGTTTCCGTTGCGGTTTGGGCCGGATTTGCAGAAGGATATTGATAAGTGGGTGAAGTGGGTGGGGGATGAGGCTGAGGAGCGGTTGGGGGAGTTTTTCCCTGGGGGTGAGGGGGAGGTGGTGCAGAATTATTTATGGGCGCATACGGTGGTTTGTCCCAATTGTGAGTCTACGGTTCCTTTGAGTCCGAATTGGTGGTTATACAAGCGGCCTGAGAAGCAGAATTTAAAGAAGTGGTGCGCGGTGAAGCCGGTTCCAAATCTTGAGGGGAAGCGGGTTGATTTTGAGTTAATTAAGGGAACAAAGGGCAAGGGAACGACGATTCACACGGAAGCGGGGGATTTTGATCCAAATGATTATAGTACGATTGGGCGAGGGGTTGGGAAGTGTCCTAATTGTGGAAATATTATTGAAAATGATCTGATTATGATGACTGCTCAAAACACTGGTTTAGGTTATCAGTTATATGCAGTTGCTTATAAACAAGGTAAAAGTAATTTAATATTCAGATTGCCTACACAAGAAGATATTGATGGATTTAATAAATCTCAGAAAATAGTTGAGCAATATTTAGAACAGCCAAATAAAAGCAATTTAATTCCTAGCGAGTTAGTTCCTGAAGGCAAAGATTTGGATGAGCAAATTCGGATTTTTTGCCCAACATGGAAAGATATGTTTAACCCTCGGCAACTTTTGACATTGGTTACTTATGTAGAAATTATTAACGAAGCCAAGGTTAAAATTCAGGAAGAATGTCAAGCTGAAAAAGAGGAAAAAATCCCCCCCCTCCTCGATGATTTTGAAGCCGTGGCAGAATTGGAAGACTATTATCAGAAAAAATTTGAAGCCATTGTCACTTATTTAGCTTTGATACTAGCTCGATGTGCAGATAAATGTTCTAGATTAAGCCGTATCAATCCTGGTCTAGGAACTACAGAAGAGGCATCAAGTCAACATTCATTAAATTTAATGTGGAATTATGCCGAGCCTTGTGGAATGTCTTATTTATGGCAATCTTGCTCTTATGGTTCTATTAAATACTCAAAACTCTGTGAACTCTTCGGAACAAAACCTCACTCCAACGGTATCCCCGGCATTGAAAAACACGATCCCAAAACTATCCAAATTGATTCCGCTTCTGCCGATAGCCTCTTTTATATTGAAGATCAAAGCGTCGATGCCATCATCACCGATCCCCCTTATTATGGAACGATTCAATATGCCGAACTTTCAGACTTTTTCTACGTTTGGCAAAAACGCACCCTAGGCGATATTTTCCCCGATCTATTCATTAACGAACTCACCGACAAAGACCGCGAAGCCGTCGCTAACCCCTCCCGCTTTCGGAATATGGGCATCAGCCCCGACGAACTCGCCAACCAAGACTACGAAGCCAAAATGCAAATGGCCTTCCAAGAATACTACCGCGTCCTCCGCGACCACGGCGTAATGACCGTCCAATTTAACCATAAAGAATCCGGCGCATGGGACACCCTCACCACCTCCCTCATCAACGCCGGATTTGAAATCACCGCCTCCTGGGCCGTCAACACCGAAAACCCCCAAAACCTCCACCAAGCCAAAAAAAATAGCGTCTCCAGCACCGTCCTCCTCATCTGCCGCAAACGCGACCCCAACGCCGGCCCCGCCTGGTGGGACGACCTCCGCCCCCAACTCGCCAACCTCGTCGAACAACGCGCCCCCGAATTTGAAGCCAACAACATCACCGGCATCAACCTCTACCTCAGCGCCTTCGGCCCCGCCCTCAACATCTTCTCCCGCCAATACCCCATCCTCAACAGCAACGGCCAAGAAGTCCGCCCCCAAGAAGCCTTCGCCCAAGCCCGGATTGCCATAGCCAACTACCGCTTCCGCAAACTCGTCCAAACCGAAACCACCGGCTTCGACCCCCTCACCCAATGGTATCTCCTCGCCTGGGATGCCTTCAACGCCCGCGAATTCCCCTTCGACGAAGCCCGACAACTCGCCCTCGCCATAGGCGGCCTCAACATCACCGAACTCGCCAAAACCCATAAACTCATCGACTCCACCAGCGGAACCTGCAAACTCCTCACCCCCCAACAACGCCTCAAAAAACGCGCCTTCACCCTCAACGACAAAGAATTTAACACCAACACCACCCACCTCATCGACGGCCTCCACGCCATCCTCGCCCTCTACACCGAAGAACAAACCCTCCCCCCCGTCCGCCGCTTCCTCAAAAACACCAACCTCATCACCAACCCCCTCTTCATGAAAACCCTCGAAATCGCCTTCAAAGTCCTCCCCCCCAACACCCCCGAACACGAAACCCTCCTCAACCTCTGGCTCAACATCGACGAACTCAAAGCCCAAGTCATCTTTGAACAACTCCAAATCAACAACCCCCCCGAAGGCCAACTCAACCTCTTCAACCAACCCTAACCCCATCCCCCGTTCCCCCATGCCCAACCCCCAAACCCTTTACCACCGCCTCAACATCACCCCCGACCAACTCACCCAATTCTGCCAAAAATGGCAAGCCTGACGCACCATACAACCCATCACCCGTAGGGTGCGTCAGCTCAAAAATTCAAAATTTACCGTAAAATTGCGCCTGACGCACCCTACAACCCAAAATGGTGCGTCAGTCATCAAAATAACCATCTGCATCCCAACCCATCCATCTGACGCACCCTACAAAACCACTCATCACCCGTAGGGTGCGTCAGCTCAAAAATTCAAAATTTACCGTAAAATTGCGCCTGACGCACCATACAACCCAAAATGGTGCGTCAGTCTTTAAAATAACCGTCTGCATCCCAACCCATCCATCTGACGCACCCTACAAAACCACTCATCACCCGTAGGGTGCGTCAGCTCAAAAATTCAAAATTTACCGTAAAATTGTACCTGACGCACCATACAACCCAAAATGGTGCGTCAGTCATCAAAATAACCATCTGCATCCCAACCCATCCATCTGACGCACCCTACAAAACCACTCATCACCCGTAGGGTGCGTCAGCTCAAAAAATTCAAAATTTACCGTAAAATTGTGCCTGACGCACCATACAACCCAAAATGGTGCGTCAGTCTTTAAAATAACCGTCTGCATCCCAACCCATCCATCTGACGCACCCTACAAAACCACTCATCACCCGTAGGGTGCGTCAGCTCAAAAA
>Ga0316611_1000237_pt1 | contig 20550 bp, 31 predicted proteins | sample MIS2016202_MG_FD_207675 | JGI IMG/M metagenome (GOLD analysis project Ga0316611, IMG submission 207675) | Microbial mat bacterial communities from Middle Island sinkhole, Lake Huron, Michigan, United States - MIS.2016.202 | ecosystem: Environmental > Aquatic > Freshwater > Lake > Sediment... | reverse complement strand
AGCATTATTATTGTCTTCAATAGCTTTTTTATTTTTTTGGTTGGCTCTTTCTTCTGCTTCTTTTTGCTTTGTTAATATTTGCGAATTTCTTATAATTTCTCGCTCCGTTTTTATAGTTTGTTGTTTTAATTTTTCAGAATTTATTTCAGCCTTTGTCTTCAAATCCAACGCCTGCGCCTCCAATTTATCTAATTGAATACTTTGATTTTTCATTTTATTAGCATCTCCAATAGCCTTTGTAAAAGATTGCAAACTTTTGGTATCCTTAATTATAGCAGACCCTAATTCTTTTTCAAGTATTATTGCACTTTCTCTAATCTCATTATTTAAAAGTTTTATTTGTTCGATTGTTTGTACGGCAGAAAATCGAACGTCTTTGAATAAATCGCTTTCAGATATTTCTTCCCTTTTAACTTGTGACATTTTATTTAGATTTTCTGTTGTTTTTTTCTTGCCTAACCTCTTTATTAGCCTCTATGTAAGCCTTTGTCAACTCTTCATATTCAGCTACTGTTATTTCATTTATTTTTATATGAGAACCGTACCATTTGCCTATATAAACCAATGAGCGTTCAATGCTAATTCTGTTTTGTTTTTTTCTATTTATTGAGTTTAATTTTTCTCGCTCAATACTTAGCTTTGTTTCTATAAAATTATCACGTGTAAGAACCCATTTAAGTTCTAAAATTGCAATATTCTTTAATAGCTTTAATACTTTTAAATATTTTTCATTAAATCCAAACCTTTGTAAATATTGGTCGTATAACGTTAACCATTTATCTAAATCACTGCTTAATTCTAATTGGTCGAATTTTACCGATTTTCGTACATATCTTAAATCACCATCCAAACACTTAACCCAGTTATAAAGTTTCATTTCGTCAATTGATACCCAAAACTCTTCGGACGTAGGTTGGATAGTTGTATTTTGCTTTTTGAACAAGCCTTTGAATATTCTCATAACTTAAACCGATTATTTGCTCACGATACCATTCTTGGTTAATCATTTTATCAAAATCTGCATCTATTTCAATATAATCAAAAAAAACAGTAATAAACATTGAACTAAAAAAATCCCCTGTATCTTTTAAAGTATATCTATCGCCTGCCTTTTTTAGTCCGCCACTTATTATTTCTGTTGCCTCTGAATAATGTCCTATTACATTACCCTCGGAATCAATACCCTGTTTTATTAATTGGTCATTTTGAATCCAACTAAGTAGAATTTCTTTTTTTAAATCATATGTAAATAATTCAACCCATGCTATTGAATCGTAAAGCAATGAAGTTTTTTTTAAAACTTCGCCTATTCTAGTATCTAAAAAATCAATCATGTATATTTTAAAAAATGCACCTTATAATTTTACAAGGTGCATTCATTAATTATTAATCCTTAGCTAATTCGCTTTTAGGGTCTTTTTTCGCTTCAACTTTTAACAATTTCAATGCCTCTGCATGAGCTTCACGTATTGTCTTTTCTGGAACGTTTCTAAATACTTTAAAAGCATCAGAAAGTTTCATTTTTACTAATTCGTTTGCATTAAAACCAAAAACACCCTTTTTAATAGTCAAAGTTTTTTGTTCTGATGATTTTTCCATAATTCAAAATTATATATTCGCTAATATATTAACCTCATTACCGCTAAAACCTGATTTCATGACAATAACCTCCAATAAATCACCAGCGTTAAACGTTCCTGCAAGCATAGTTAAAACATAAGACCCTGGAGAAACTTCAGCAACTAATGTAGGATAAGAAACAGTTAAGCCGTTTACATTAACCGTCCAGTCGCCAACATTTGTAGCTCCTTGATATTTAATAGGATTTAACGCCGTACCGTACTCAAACATCGCTTTAAATGATATTTCTTGATTAGATGCAGACGCAAGCTCATCAGTAAAAATAACATCAATCAACCCCTCTAATTCATTGAAATTAACGCCTGCTTCTGTTGAAGTTAACATTTTTAATGTTGAATCCTTGAATAAACGTGAAAAATCAAACTCTAAATGAATTTTTGATGGCTCTGAATCAGTTGGCAGCATTAATCTTACATCCCAAGAAGAGTTGTCAACTGGAATAGGATATAAAAAATTGTCATTCGCATCGTAAGAACCTATTAAATTTCCCTCAATATCTACTATATAAACACCAAAAGAAACACAGCCCGCAGACTCCATTTTACCCAACAAAGTAGGGCTTGAATCCTCTTCCCATAAATCCCCAGCAAAAGACCTTTTTCCATCTCGTAACTTTGCTTTTCTACCACTAGCCGCTTCAGCTGTTATTGGGTCTGCCTTTGGAATTGTTACATCCTCAAATTGTGGCAAAGGAAACCATCTTGTTGACGGGTCAAGTGAAATAATCAAATCATTCCAATCAGGCAAAAATGTCGATAAATCAATACCGTTTTTTACACCTGTTGAGGATTTCAATGGGACTAAAATAAGTGAACTAGTCACGTTTTGAATAGGAATACACCCAGGTTTTCCTAAATTCTCGATTCCTGCATTGCAGTCACAAACATTCATTTTTTTAAAATTTTAATTATTAATATTTAACATTCACACCCTTTTTTGTAACGTATTAGGGTCGGTTGTGTTTCTACCGCTGACACGTATTCGTTAATTATTTTATTTACATTACCTTTATTGTCAATATAAACTCCAAACCTAGCACGCTCAATAATTTTGTTTTCAATTATTGTTTTAAACATCCTATCTTTTTTAAACGTTTCATAAAAACGCTCTTGAAGATTGTTTAACGGTTGTAATACTAAGCGGTGCTGTTCTTCATTCGTCCACCTTTGTTCATTTGCTTGGTCCATAAAAAAAATTTGAGGTGTTACCTCCCTTTCTACGGATGAACCACGCCCAAACGTTTTTTCTAAATAAGTTTCATTTAACCAAACGGCTGGCATCTTATTGTCTGCAAGTTTTTCCATTTGATGATACTCATTATTTACAGACGTTGGCGTGCCTGAAAAAAAATGTATTTTTTGACATATTATTTTTGTACCCTCATAAGGCATGGGAGCTGTCGGTGTAACTTTTTCTAACTCAACCCACTCATTATTCAAAAAATCCGTTACAACATATAAAAATCCGTTTTCATCTGATATGATTTTACCTATTGATAAAAATAAAGTTTTGCAAACGTAAACACGTGAGCCAACAACGGAACTAACTTTAATATCTAAATCAATGTTAGAAACCTTTTCTTTTATCAAATCGGTTAAACTTACCATAAAGGGTTAATTGTATTAAATCTTTGACCTTTAAATAGTGGATATGTAGCCATATTATCACTACAATACAACTGAATAGCATCTACCTGCAACACCTGCTCATTATACCCACTATAAGACGCCTCACGTAACGAATTGGCGTTTTCTTTTCGTGTAATTGATAAGCCTGTGGGGTCTTGCTGTTTCTGCAACTCTTTTACCCATTCCGAACGAATAAACCCCTTTAAAATGGATTTAATACCATTACTATAAATATATCCATTACCTTTTTGAACAAACAATTGATTGTTTAATACAATAAATCCTGGCGAAACGGGTATGCCAAAAGAATCGACATCTAGTAAATACAATTCTGCCAACTCTAGACCTAAAATACGTACTAGATAAGGCTTTTCCAAGCTATCAATCAACCCGTTAATATCAATATTTTGATAAGCGTTTGAATTAATGGCGTTTGGTGCATTGTTAAAATCTCCTATTTTGACTATTATACCCATTAAAACCCGATTTTTTTTTATTTATCAATCACTTTTGTAGATACTACTGGTGTAACCTCCTCAATGTTTTGATTTGTTACCTTTATAGCTTTTTTCTTTTCGATTAATTTTTCAGCTTGAATATGATGCAACAATTTTACATCTCCAATCGGTTTGTCATTTTTCATCAATCGAACAGCAACGTAATCACTTTCTTTGTTAAATGTTACTTGCTTACCTACTTTTTTTTCTGTTTTTGCAATTTTAAATACTGGCATATTTTTTATTTTTATGTTAAAATTAACCGCCTATTAATTTAGGCGGTTTTTCGTTAAATTGTTAAAGACGCTTTAACTGATGCTAAGTCAATAAACATCCAAGACGGCATATCCATTTTAGCAATATACAACAAAGAAAACACCTCACCGATTGCGCTTTTCTTGTTTGTAATAAATTGGTCATTATACATACCAAAACGAAGAATATAACCGCTGTGAATTTCTCGGTATGTTGATGAATCTCCAATTAAAGCCATGCCCTGTGACATTTTATTTGTTGATATTAAACGCATTCCGTTTATAGTTCCATTCATTAAGTAAGGTACTAATCTCCAATTGCCATCCGCATCCTGTGTAAACATTGTGGCTACTACATCAGCTGGGTTCATAATAACCGTGTCAGCATTATAATTCATGCCATCAATTACAGAAGCAGCCGCAACCGTTGCTATACCATTATCAGCAACTAATAATGTGCCATCCAAGGCAGAAGAAGTGTATGGCACAGCGTTTATTTCAATAGTGTTAATTAACCCATCTTGCCAAGCTCGTAAAACGTCATCTTCAAACATTGCGATAATTTCACTAAATAACCTATCATTATCCATTTCAAACTCCTCTGACCATTCGATACGTCCTGCATATTTTACTCGGTCGGTTGTTGTTCTTACGAATTGATATGTCAATAGTGGTTTTGTTCCACCCTCTTCAACTACTTCAACAGCTCCAGCCGTTGGCTCTTGCTCTGTTTTAATTATTTGTTGAGGCACTTTTGATACTTGACGGTTGCGAATCACATTTAACATAAAATTCTCTGGATACCTGATTTTGGCAATATCATTGTCAAAAGCATAGTTCTCAAGATTAGGCATAGTAATTGAATTACCATACGTAGTAGTATCTAATTGACCTTGTGGTGCTCGTTTTGCATCAAAAGAAAATTCAAAGTCTTGACCGCTTTTTATAGCTTGTCTTATTTGCTCACTATTTTTCTCTAGTAATTTACGTAATTGGAATTTTTCAACATCACCAAGCTGTCTAATACTTCTTTGTTCTACTTTATCCAAAGCCAAGGCAATTGAACGGATTTGGTCGGCAATTGTTTGAACATTGCCATCTTCTCCCTTTGGCATTTCACCTAACGCGCTTCTCATTGCATCAGTCATTTTTTCGCTATAACGCTTTTCTGTTTCCTCGTCTTGCTCTTCTAATTGTGAATTTAATGCTGTTTCAAAAGCTGTAATAAATCTCAATTGTGTTTCTTCTAATTCTGCACCCTGTTTTGATAGTGCTTCTCTTAAATTAAATGGTTTTCTTTTCATTTTTTAAAAAAATTTTACTTTATTAATATTCGCATTTATTTGTTGTTTAGGACAGTGTTCGGCACGGCTATCCGTATTAATTGAGTTTAGTAAACCTCTTAAATTTTCAATCTCTTGATGTTTAAAAACTTTTAATATTTCTTTTTTTTGGTAATCGTTAAAACTTCTTAATTGGGCATTTTCATCACTTGAAAATGTAACTAGTGAAATTTCAAATAGTTTTATTTCACGAAGTATTAAAGCATCATTAACCTCATCCCATTCTACTTTATCCCATACATAGTTAAAACCGTATGATAATTGTCTCAAAACACCTTGCCTAACCTCTGATAAAGCCTCTTCTGATGCTGTTGTGCCTGTTATTATTTCAGCTTCAAAATACAAGCCGTAATCATCCTCTAATAACTTTGTAATATTACCAATAGGCTCTGATTGTCTATGTTGTTTTAAAATAACTATTTTATTTTTTCCCGAACCATTAACCCCCCTTGCATTTATGCTATTAGTACAAGCTCCTTTTATCACGATTTCATTATAATCATTCTTTGAACCCCAAACTATTGCATAACCTTTTATAAGCCTGTCACCCTCGTTAAATTTAGAACGTTCGCCATCTAAAGGAACTGAAAAAAAACTATTTGAGCCTCCTCGTTCTTTTTTTATTTCTTCTATTTTTGAATCCATTGAGTTAATTTTTTATTTATTTGTTCAGTTGACATCCCCAATTCTTGAAGAATTTTGATATTTGACAATTCAATAGTGTCCGCCTCTAATTGTGTTTTTCTGTCCGATTGTAATATTTCTATATTATCTGTACTCTTTCTAAATTCCCAATCCTCTGGAAGATAAAATATTTTTGTTAAAGTTTTGGATATATCTTCAGCATAAGGATTTATTATATTTTGCCATAAATGCTTCTCTGCATCTCGTTTGTTTGAAAATGTAGATGAACCACCGCTATAAATCAATTCAGTTGAAACGCCAAAAATACTAGCTATTGCCATTGAATCTACTTCGGCTTCTTTAAACGGTTCTAAATCTTTTATTTTACCTAATGTTTCAATAAAACCCAAAGGGAAAGAAGATATGCCCGTAAACATTTTATCTCCAACAATACCCTCCATATTGTTTAAATCTTCTAATACTCTATCCCTTGTAATTGGGTTTATTTGCTCGCTAATAGTTGAAGCTCCTTTGTCATCTTTAAAAACTATACCTGCAACCCCATTTTTGTCATACACATTAAATCTAGCAGAATAAACAGCCAATAGATTGTTTATATTTCTTGTTACAGATAATAGTGGCGTTTTAGTTTTTAAATTTTCATCTATTTGCGAAATTGAATTATAATTAACCTCATCAGTATTTAAAGACATATCAATTAACCAATGAGTATTATACATTTCAATTAATTCCGAAATATCACTAATTAAATAGGGATTAGGGATTGATTTTTTTATTTTTATTTCTACAGTATCAGGATTTAATACCCAAATATTACTAATCCTATCAACTGTTTTTGTTTTAAAAGTTGATGGCATTTTAGTTAAAACAAAACTCCCTCCGCTTGCTAATTCACTAAATTGTATTTGATAAATTAATTCACTTAATGAGTTAAATGGATTAGGGTTTTTTAATAATCTTACTAAATTATTAGGTAAATTCTCAACTATTTTATCAGTGTTTTTATTATATATATTAAATTTGCAAGATGCAACCCTGTCAGAAATAATATCAATCGGTGCGAAAATTTCGGCTATTGTGGAAGCAAAGTAAACGGGGCGTAAAGGGTCGAATTTTTGATAAACGCCACTTGATAACATTTGATTTATATAATGGTAAAATTTACCGTTGGCATCAACTTGAACCCAATTATTTTTTGGCGTTGTATTTACTTTTTTACCAAAATCCCAAAACCCCATTTTTTTTGAAATATTTTATTCAAAAATAGTTATTTTTTTTATATAAAACATTTTTTTTTATATAGGGTGCGAATTTATTATTTTTTTATGTTATTAAAAAGTAATTCTTTGAATTTTATTTTTATAACATTTGAAGCGAATGTAGTTACGTCCATAGCATCAGCTTTGTGCGTGTTTGTGCTATCACGTTTAAACTTTGTTAAATCACTAATATAATGAGAAAATTCAATATTTTTTTTATAATCTTCATTAAATACAAAATGTTTTATAACAGTTTCAAATCCTGATAATATGCGCACCGTTTTTGGTTCTCGTGATGTTATAGGATTTATTTTTGTATTATAATTCGCTAACCTTTTAACTCCCAAAATAAGTGCTAAACCTAGACCGTTTGATTCTATAAATATTTCCGATACATTATGTTCATTTATTTTATCTATTATTCTTGTTGTATTAGCTTCAATACCGTTGTTATTATGTATGACATCATTAACATATACAAGTAACCTATCATCTTCAAAATAAATTTTAATAAATATAACACTCAATTTATCGCCCCCCTCATCTGCAGGGTCAGCAAAAGCCATTGAATAAATAGGCTCATTTGTTATTTTACTGAATTTCAATGAATCAAACGGAATAAGCAATCCTAGTAAGTCCTTAGGGTCTTGCTGGTATTGTGAATCAAAAGTTCTTGGGCTGTTTTCTTTAATCCTATAAAGCTCTTCAAGTGTATGCTTAAATGACCATAATGCTACATCGTTAAAATTTTCATCTTTACTAATAGCAGGAATACTTAATAAAGTCCATTCATTCGGCTCTGTATTCATTAAATATCCTATTAAATCTCTATCGTGTACTGCCTGTCCTATTATTATTATTGGGGTATTCCTTGAGTTTGTTCTACTTCGTATCGTGTTTTCAAATCTTTCATTTATTCGCTCCCTTTTTATATCACTATCTGCATCATCAGGTTTTAAAGGGTCATCTATTACGATTGCACCCGAAAATTTGTTTTTTTGTAGTTCGCTTAGTTCAATTAATTCTTTATTTAACTCTTCGTCTTCGATGTCCATTTCTCCAGCTCCAAAACCTGTAATTTGTCCGCCTGTTGATGTGGCATAAACTCCACCGCCTTTTGTAGTGTACCATTTCTTTTTTGCCGTGGATGCTTTATCAATTGCAACCCAAGGATATAGCCTATTATATTCAGTTGTTTGTACAAAATCTCTTATCTCTTCGGAATTATCCAACGCTAAATCACTAGAGTAACTTAAATGTATAAATTTTGAAGACGGGTTTAATGCCAACCCCATTGATATAAAATTAATTACTGCAAGCTCTGTTTTTCCGTATCGTGGTGCTATTCGTATGGCTAGTTTTTTAATCTCACCTTTAAAAACTTTGTCTAAATATTCACATATTAATTCGTGATGCCAATTAACTACAAATTTTTTATTATATCTATGTTTAAAATGGTATTTACTAAAAAACAAACTACTATAAAGCGTTTCGGCTCTTATTATATCAATTTCAGAAAGTTCCATTTTTAAAATTAATAATCTTCTTCTAATTTCTTTTTTAAAGATTTAATTTCGTCCGTACTTAGTGGCTCGGTTTCTGAATTTACATTAAAATTTGTGTTTTCAGTTTTTGTAATTAAGCCAAGTTTTGAAGTCATTATGCGTGGGTCAAATTCACCTATCGATGCGCCATTGAATTGATTAACAAAAACTATTAACTCTATTTGCTCCATTGCTTCCAATAGCTCTGATTCCGTTTCATTAGTTGGATTATTTTTAAATCTAAGTTTTGAATTTCGCCACCAAGAAAACGAACAACCAAGAAACAAACAAAGACCCTCAATGCTGTATGGCTGTGACTTTGGTTTTTTCTTCTTTGTTATATCATCAGGTGTATTAACATTGATTTTTTTTGTAATTTCGTTAATAACCCATTTATTTGAATCCATATATTCAAAATATTCATAACTAGCATCTAGCAAAAGTTCTTTTGTTGCAAAAAGTTTTTCTTTTCCGTGCTTTGTTCGTCTTTTCCAAAATTGACTGCCTTTAGGTGGTGCCATTATTTAATTATTAAATGTTTAATAAATTTAACTAATACAAAAACTAAAAGAATTATTAAATATACAATATATCTTCTTGACATTGCTTCACGTTCATGTTTAAATTTCTTTATTTCATAAATTGAGGGCATATCTTTAAAAACCAATATTGAGCATATAAGCCTATCTAAAAAAACCAATATTGAAGCTAATATTATAATAAATATTTTTAAAGTTTCTTTTAGTATTTTTTTCATTTTTTGAAGTGTTATTTTTAGTACAAATATAATAAAAAAAATTAGCGTTCTAAATATTTAAGCAGTTCAAGTGTAGCGCAACAGTCACCCATGGCAGAATGCTTGTTTTCATGCGCTAAATTCAAACCATTACAAAGGTATTCAAGTGAGTAACTATCTGAATTTAACAACTCCTTAGATAGGTTAATGGTATCTAAATTATTTATAAATAAAAAATCCGTGCTTTCATTTGTAAACCGTTCAAAGAAATTAATAATTCTAGGCAAATCAAATTTTATTAAATTATGACCTATTAATTGTATGGGGTTATTATATTTGATTTTACTTATTATTTCATTACATACGATATTACATTCTTTTCCTAATAATTGTATTTTTTCTATTGAATGCCCATGAATATATTCAGCACGTTTTGAATATTCCATTAAATCAATGGAATTATGTTTTTTATATGGTTTTATTAATGTTTCATATTTATCAATTATATTATATTTTTCATCAAAAAAAACAATTCCTATTTCAACAATACCACTATTATAAATATTAAAGCCCCCTGTTTCAATATCTATTATAGCTCTGTTTTTATTCATTTAGTTTTGTTTTTTAAATATATTCTAATAACAATATAAGCATCTGCAATACAATTATCACATTTCTTTTTAAGCTTTAATCCTGTTATTTTCTTATAAAAAAAATCTAACTTTCCGAACTCAATATGTGTTAAATACTTGTCATTATTATTAATTTTTTCTATTAACCAATCGGGAATTTCCATTTATTTAAAGCCGTTAATATGATATTCAGTATGAGTTTTGTTATTTCTTATTATTATTTCTAATTCAAGTAAATCACAAATTTCGATTAAATCTTCAAACTTTGTACTACCCTTGCGTAATGTTCGCCAAAAACAAGTTGCTTGCCTATTTAAGGACTTGTTTAATTCTCCCTTTTTTGAAAATCCTGCACCTACTCTTTCAATGTTTACTATTTTGTAAATTTCTGAATCTTTATTTTTTATCATTTTTAGTCTATATTATTAAATATTTCAAGTTCTGCACCTTTTAACATTTCGGGTTTGTAAATAAGTTCAATACTATCAAAAATTACTTGCTCATTTTCGTAATATTGCATACTAATATTGTGCATTAAACGACTTCTATTGTATGGATATATTATTAAATTATTTATGATTTTATTAATCATTCCTATTGTTATATCTAAATCTTTTTGAATAAAAAAAACTGATTCACTTTTTAAAATAAGCTCCGAACATCGCAAGGCTTTATATTCAGTAATCCCAAATTGTTTTGAAAAATCTAGTACAGTCATTTAGAAATTATTATCAATTTTAAAACATTCATTAGTTGCAAACCATTTTTTTTCGCCATGTGGTGAAGTCCATGAGCGACCCCTTAAATTAAAGTGTATAGTTACCACACTCCCTAATTGGTAGGCGTTTATTATATCACAATTTTTATTCGCTAATTGGAATGGTATTTCTTGCGAATATTGTCCCTCTGTTTTTATTACAAAATTTCTTAATGAAAAATTTTCTGTTTTTTGCTCCGTTTCGCTAATATTTATTAACTCGCCTTTTATTTGATACATATTTAAAATGTTAATTTAATTACTAATTCATTTAGCTGTTTGTTTATTAACGCAGCTTCTTCTTTTGCTATTTTTACCCACTCTGTTACTGGTTTTATTAATGGTCGTGATTTTGTTCCTAAGTTTATTTCTGAATCCAAAGTTATTTTTTTTACAAATAATTTTTTTAATGCCTCTTCTCTGTATGAAACAAAATACAACTCTTTTAGTGTGTCAATTACAGTAAAATAGTGCAAGCATTGATGTATATTGTCTAACGGTATTTCGTCCTCAATACACGTTTGTACGTGTTTTTTTGCACCAGGACATTTTATTTCACAAGCTATTGTTTTGCATTCTGTTAATCCGTCTGGACTTATAGCTAAATTAGGAATGTCCGATATAATATACCCAATTTGGTTGAATTTTAAACCTGTATATAATTCTATTTGAGCCCTCGCTATGGGTTCTAAAAAAATACCCCTAGCCATGTCATCACTCATATAATCATCTTCATTAGATTGATAAGATTCGGTATATTCTGCTAATAATTCAAAAAGAAGCGTGTCAGATTTTACAAATAATCCTTTTGACCTTGTACCGCCTATTTTAGCATTTCTTAACTCGTGCCACATTTCGCTACCCTGTTCAACATCATGTATAGTCATTTCAGTTCATTTTTTAGTTCGTCTTTTTTTGCTATTATAACGGCTTTATTCTGCACTTCTTTTGAAAATGAAGTATATACACCTTTTAACTCTTCAAGTGTCTTACAGTCGCTTAATTTAGCTAAATAAGGCGTTAAATCAACAATCTGTGTTTCTTCGTGATTCAATGGCGTTATAATTATTAATTTCTTTTTTCCTCTCGATACCGTTGTTATTATCCTTTTTGGCTCTGTTATATTACTAGCGTGACTTATTACAATACCACCAACATCTAACCCCGAAAATTTAATAGTCTCATCCCTGAAAATAGTTAAACTTCTCCCAATATAGTCAAGTCCATTAACACCCCAAATTTGTACCAACGCCCTGCGCATACCCTTAGACGGCTTGTATGGCTTATTATTATCACCGTCAAAGTATATGCTTATAGGTTGAGTTTCGCTATCCGTTTGCTTTATATCCCGTATCTTTATTGTTTTAGACCCACTTATTAAATCATCCGCATTTAATTGGTCTGATTTTGGTACTATTGTTATTCCTAAATCTATTTCTAATTCCATTTTGTTTTTTTTTAATAATTAAAATAATATGCTAATTCATCAGCCCAATACCCTTTTGAAAAAATATCTTGTGTTTGTGTTATTATTTTTACCTCATCTGATTCAACCCAAACTAATTCATGTAAATCTCCAAATTCATCTTGAAATTCACATGATAAAACTGTAAACAAAGGTACATCATCTGTAAATATTGGAGAAATATCAACATCTAAATTAATCACTAAACAACTATAATTGACATTATTTACATCAATATAAACGCTAAAAGTTTTTTCATCAAAACTACTGTCATTGTATTTTAATTTGCCTAATTCTAGTATCTCGCTAACTGTTTTCATAATTGTTCTACTATTTTTTTATATCTTAATTCTAATCTATTTATACACTTATTATAAATTTCGTTTTTATGGCTCATCTTTTTAATAAAAAATTCACTAGAATTGAAATTTATTTTAGTGTGTTCAGTCATTTTTTTAAAAAAATTTATAGCCTCTAGTATTTCAATACATTGTTGATGAAGCTCTATTTTTACTATTTTATTAATCACATCCATTTGTTTTGTTTTGTTTTGTTTTGTTTTGTGTTACAAATGTAATATAATAATATAATATAAAGCACCTTTATATTAAAAAAAACGTTATTTATATACATTCTAAATAACATTATACCTATTCAAATGCTCTATAAATTCTTCAAGTGAACGAATAACCCAATATAACCGCCCCAAAGATTCAACATGAGATTGAAATTCCTTTTGTTTTGGTGATTGAACTCCTCTATAATCTTTAAACTCGCAATAAATAATTATAGAACCCGTATCAATTACGGTGTCAGAAACGCCTGCCATTAATCCCGTTGCCTTTTTTCTCATTTGTTCGACTGCTGAACGCCCATCATTGGGCACGCTGAATATTAATATTCTAGGTTTATGGTGTTTCAATCCGTAATTATTACGTAAATACATTACGCATTCTTGCTGTATCGCTGACTCTGTTAACATATTTTTCTAAAATTAATTTGTCTTAATGCCCATTTATAGTTATAACCCATTAATTTACCATATTGAATGAAATCGTCTTTACTTTTTAAGTAGTGATAAATCCAACTCTTTGAATATCCTTTTGATTGTTGTATTAAAATTAAATCTTTTATACTAGATTTTTCGGCTAGTTTTTGTATTTCAAATCCAGGCATTAAAACTAAATCAGTAATAATTTGAGATTCTTTTTCCTTTGCTAATTTCTTAAACTTATATCCACATTCAGGACAATCCATGATTGACGAATACATAAGATATGCGCATTTTGGACATTCTTTTATTCCTGCTTCACCTTGCTTGCTTTCTTTCTTTTTTAATGTCCATTTTCTTGGATGTTCCCAATAATTATGACGCTTTATGTTATTACCGAAATCAAGAATATAAAATCTTTTTTTGTCTTTTGATATTCTTGAACCTCTACCAGACATTTGTAAAAACAAAGGTAGGGATTTAGTAGCCCTATACAATATAACTACCTCAATATCGGGAACATCAAAGCCAGTTGTTAATATTCCATAATTTGAAATAATAGCCCCTTTTGTGTTTGTAAACCATTCTATAATTGATTTTCTTTCTATATCAGTCATATAACAATCAACGTGCTTTATATTCAACCCCTTTAAAATCCAGTCATTAACTAATTCTTTACTGCTTTCTACATTTGGAGCGAATAATATTGCTTTTTTACCTTTACATATTCTAATATAATTCTCATAAACCCCATGAAATAACTTTATTTCGCTAAATTTTTCACCCATTGTTTTCTCATCATAATCACCGCCCTTTGTTTTTATTCCTGTGAGGTCAACTTTTACACCGTATGAAACACAATTAGATAATTTATTTTTTAATATTAATTCGGGTGTGTCAATTACTTGTATAATGTCATCATAAAATTTCTCCAAGGTATATTGTTTACCATATCTGTACGGTGTTGCCGTAGCTCCAATTACATAAGTGTTGTTTGAAATATAATCAAATAATTTATCAAATATTGACTTGTGAGCTTCGTCAATAATTATTAAATCCATTGAATAAAGTAAGTCACGATATTCAGGTTTATTAATTCTACGCATGAAAGTTTGAACCATAGAAATATAAAGATTTTTACTAAAATCTACCTTTAAATTTGGCTTTATTTCTGACGGTTCCAAATTCATTCTAATAAGTGAACCACTAGACTGCGAAAATAATTCTTTTCTATCCGTTAAAATCAAAATTCTTTTATGACGTTCAATAGTTTGTTTTGTAATATAACTAAAAATAACAGTTTTACCACTTCCTGTTGGAGCGCATAAAATAACACGCTTTTTTCCATTAATGAAACTATATCGAATACTTTCTATATAATCTTTTTGATATTCATATAAATTAATCATATATCAAAGGGGTTTATTGATTTGATAATTTCGGCTTTTCTTTGAATATAATATTTATTCGTTCTGTCTTTAAATCTAGGATTGCCAAAAATTTGCTTTAACTCCGAACCTAGTTTTTTCATTGACAAAATTCGCTGTCTTGAATGCGTTTCGATTAAATCTTTTATTTCGGTTGCCGTTAACCATTCGCCGTCTTCTTTTGGTATGCTGAAGAATTTATTTATTAATTCTCTTTCAAATGGAATGCTCTCAAACTGTTTGCCTACTTCGTTTAATATTTCAAGTTCTGTTACCTCCAGTTGATATATTTCCCCATTTGAATAAGCTCTATGTAATTCAATAAACAGCTCATCTTTGTCTATTGAATTATATAAATCGTGATTTATATAATTAACATCTATTGGCAAAATTCTTGTATTACCAGTACTGTCATTTATTAACTGATGGTCATTTGAAGTGCCACATAATAAGGCTAAACGCTTATAATCCTCATTATAACGACCATAAGCGGCACGCAATGAAAAGTAATTTTTTGACGTTAATTCCTTAAATTTCTTTTCATCACTTTTTGACTTACCGCCCATTTCATCATCCATAACAATTAATTTTTCAGACATTAAAAGTTCATCATCTTTTCCCCTATCTAAATTAGATTCAGAATAATACGGCTGTAATGCACTAGGCAATAATCGTCTAAACCATTCTGTCTTACCCGTGTTTTGTCCGCCTGTCAATGCAAGTACGGAACGAACTGGATGACCATATATGCACGCTATAATACTTAACAGCCATTTCCTTATAAATCTGTCTTTTATTGCAGTGTTACTTTCAATAGTCCTACATAATTTTTCAATGTTTCCTGTCGATGTTCTGAATTTATTAGCTTCGATATATTCAAAAAATGGATTATATTCAGGTATTGCAGTTGATTGTATTATTCTATTAACAATGTCAAAGGTTATTGACTTGTCATCAAATATCATTCTGCAATCTAAAAAAACCGTGTTAAATTCTTTGTCATACATAGGAACTCCGTCCCATTCATATTTTCTAGTTATTATATTTTTTCTTATTTTATATTTTTTTAGTATATAATTAGACACATTTACAATCATGTTTTCAGCTCCTGAATCATTGCGTATATCTAAATCATTTCTACTATAAACCTCCTCAACTATTTCTAAAGCCTGCTCTTCATCAATGTTTTTTTCTTTTGATAGCTCTCTTACTATTTCTTTTTTTGGCGTGTTCATTCGCTTCGCTAACTTCACATTAGAAATAGCCTTATTTGCTGAATAACTTGAAAGGTCAACGCCTCCTTGTTTTAAAAAATAATAAAACGTCCCTACCGTTACACCTGTACCGTTTCTTTTTAATGCTATATCATACTGCTTTTTTGATTGTTCAAAATTAAACTTTTCAGAAAATGAACAAATTTTATAAAAATATTCTCGTCCACTTTCACCAAATCCGCACGCAATTGAAAAAGATAAAGCCAAATAATCCGAATATTCATCAACTACTGATTTATTAACTTGGTTAACTAAATCACAAATATCACTTTTAGGAACTAATATTGATAAATTCGGAACTTGTTTTTTCTTTTCAACTTTATTTTTTGATTTCTTTGATTTAATATTCAAATATAAATAAGGGTCATAAGATACAAACCTAGCGGATGCTACATTTTTTGGAGCTTCATCAACGACTATACCGTATGTCTTAAAATAATGCTCGGATAAAAAATTATAAGATTCTTTATGTTTTGAAGGGTCAATCTTACATATAACCGCAAAACCAGTACCACTAACTGAAAGTAAAGAAGCGTACGTATATTCATCTGAATTGATTTTTGTTCTATCGGTATAATCATCAACATCAATACAAATAAACCCTGAATGATTTTCTAAATTATCTTGACTTCTTTTTGAAAAAACGCCTCCAATTGTAACCGCTGGTAATGTTTCTTTGATTACCTTTCTTCTGTCTTTACTTTCTTCGGACCTAACAAGTTCTACTTGTTCTTTCCAATAACCCGTTTTAACTCGTTCTAAAAATTCATCTATTGAGGTTCTCTCAATATCTTTGTCTACGATTTTAACGCCCCTCCAATAACTAATCATGTTTTAATACGTTTTTATTCACGTTTATAAAAAGAATATGTAGCTGGAACGTGAACCACTTGCGTTGAACCGCTAAGCTCAAACTACATATTGCAAATATATTAAAAATTATAATAAAGCAACATAATATTTATAATTTCTGTCTATAAATTTAGGAGCGCCAAATAGTTTTTTTAATTCAATACCTAACATTTTAAGACTGTTGCATGGATATTCTGTATTGTCAATTATCATTGATTGTATTTCTGTTGCCGTTAAAAATAAACCACTATTATCAGTAGGGATTGACAATACAGTTAATATAGCATTTTCTAGGGTATTTTCTTTTTCTACAAATCCAAGTTGTTTTGCAAAAAATAACTCAAAATTATTCCTTTTTTCAATCTCATCTTTTGACCTAATAATATTTAATTCTTTTTTTGCCTCTTCAATTGAAATATCAAACCAGTTACCATTTAGCTTCTTATTAGAATATTTAAAATGTAGATAACTATTAACCCTGTTTGGATTATCAACCTCGACAAATCCAACTATCTCCCCTATATGTGGTGAATAAGTGCTGAACTGCTTAAAAGTTTCATCAAGTGAGCCGTTTATCGAAAACCCAATCTTTATTGGTGATAAATCATTGTGCTTAAAAAAATAAATAAATGCTTTCATAATTCTTTTTTTTTGCAAATATAGTAAAAAACAACAATAGAAGAAAATTCTACTCAAACTTACTCTTGTCTTGCTTTGCAAACCCAGTCACAGCTTGACTTATAGAGTGCAACAAGAGATACAAGGGTATAATTACTATAATATATGAGATAATAAAATAATATTTTACAAAAAAAAAAAAAAAATATTTTCATTTAAACTTTGAAGTTTTTATTTCTACCCTTGCAAATGTTGAATATCAGTATTTTACGTTTTCATGTACCCTTGCAAACACAAAAAAAGCACCCGTTAAAGTGCTTTTTTTTGTTTTATTTATTACAAATTATTTGATTATTACTGTTTCTATATCCTCGATTCTTTTATTAATTCTGTTAAAACTGTTGTATATTTATTACTTTGTTCTTTCCAACAATGCCAAGCGTGATACCTTTTTTTAGTTTTTGGGCATTGTGTTTGGTTAATATATTTAACTGTTTGAAAATCGCACCATTTTAAGTTAAATTTAGCTACTCTATTACCAAGAATATAACCAATAATTGTGTGCTTGTATCTATCTTTTATAATTAAATCTTTATCAATATTAGGATTAAAAAATCCTGATTGGTCTACTACTTTTTTAGTTTTTGTATTAATTTTGGTATATTTCATGTTCAGAAATTGTTAAAGGGTTAATATTTGGATATTTAGTTCTAAAATCTTTTAGCGCATATTCCATTGATATAGCTATTAAAGTAACACCTGCTAATAATATAGGTATTTCTTGTTTTTGATAAGTAATATGATATTGTTTCATTTTATTATAATTTATAATTTACTAAATCGTTTAATTGCGCATAGCCACAAGTTATACGCAAGCACTACATTTCGTTTCCAATTGAGCATTTGTCGTATCATTCTTTTTCTTTTCTTTTTTTTTGCCACCGCACATTTTTAAAAAACTAAAATAAAAAGGTTTGTGCTAAATATCCGTTTAGCCTCTTTTCAGCAATCTTCACATATTCAGGTGATAGTTCTGATATTATCCAATTTCGCTTCTGTAAGTGTGCCATCTTTGCAGTTGTTCCGCTTCCTCCAAAGCAATCATATACTAAATCACCTTCATTGCTCCAGCTATGTATATGTTCCTGTGCAAGTTTTTCGGGAAATATTGCAGGATGTTTAAAGGCAATTTCATCTTTACTATGTCCGTTTAATCCTGTTTCGTATTCCCAAATATTCCCTCTCAATTTGTATATTTGGCATCACTTTGCCAAGTTTGCCACCTTGCTTACTTCCTTTTTCATTCAAACTTGCACTGTTTTTAGCTGATACTTTACTTTGCCCAAAGTGTATTGATTTTTCCATCAGTCCATTAAAGGTTTTCAATTTGCCTTTTACCAGTATAAACATATACTCAAAATGTTGCTCATATCTTCTATGTGTTAATGGCAATGTTTCCTTTTCATAAATCATTGTATCGTGTAATTTAAAGCCACATTGCTCTACAAAGTAAATTGCTTGTTTAAATGATGTCAAACTTTCGCATCCATCTTTTGTTGCATCTCCAACTACCCACACAATTACTCCTCCATCTTTCACTACTCTAAACAATTCCTTTGCTATTTTTTCAAAGTCAAAACTATAACCTTTGTATTCTCTAAGGTTATCGTATGGTGGTGATGTTACTACTAAATCCACAAAGCAATCAGGCATCTTTGCCATCGTTTCTAAACAGTTTTCGTTATATATTTTATTCAGTTCCATTTTAGTTTTTTAAAATTTCCCTCCCTTAAAAAAGAAAAGAAAAAAGGTTTTGTATTCCAATTGAACATTCCACTAATCAACCGTGCCAGCGTATAACACGGGTTTGGCAAAAGCGGGGCTTCCGTTTTCCAATTGAACATTTGTGGTTGTATTATCTTCTGTCATTCTATTAAACTTTTGTGGTTAAAATCCCCGCCTTCGCCAAGCCGTGAACCGTTACCTGCTACCTATTGACCAGCGTTAGTAATAAATCAGCGTGACATTTTTCATCAAGCCGACACCAACACGCAAGGTTTTTACCTTTTAGATTTTGCATAGCATCTTCCATAATTGCCATTGATTGATAAAAATCTGACATTGTACCTTCTTTGTGTGTATAAGGTAATAGCCAGCAATCATAACATTTTATTGCATCTATTACAGCATCTGCTTTTGTATCATAAACAGCGTGGCAATTTCTTACAAGTATCTCACTACACTTATCACTCCCATCTGTTTTGATAGCCCATTTTTTGTCAGAATATTGTATAACTCTGAATGGATTACCCCAACGGCTACCACGACCAACATATATAGTATTTTCGGGCATCTTAAAACCTTTTTGACGGCTACGTTGAACCCTAATCGGAAAGGAAGCAGGTAACACTGTATTGCCAAAAGTGGGGCTGATGTTTTTCAATTTATCTTTTGTACTCATTATTAAACATTTGTTTTTCAATTAAACTTCGGTGGTTTAATGCCCACCTTCGGCAATACTTTTACGTTATCGGCAAGCGTAAGACGACCACTGCACAGCCATAGCATTTGCAATTCCATCAAACGTTTTGCTTCTAATTCTTGACACTTCTTTTAAGTTTCCTTTTCCTTGCTTTAATGTTTCTGCATACCAAGATGATACAACCTTTCCCAAATTTGCCCTTTCATTATCAGGTTCGACTATATTGGTTGGTTCTATTTTAGGCAATCCTTTAAGCCATAAGCAAGTCTTTTTGTTCACACTATGTCCGTGTTCGTATGGCTTAACTATTTGGTCGGGTTTTCGCCATCCAGTATTCAAATATCCAACAGGGTTTTCTATTGCTACCAAAGGGCAATCTGAATTGTAAATCATCAAAGCAAAATCTTTCGCTTCATCTCTTAATCTCAATCGGTTTGCTCTGTATTCATCAGTAGTACCCTTTCGTGTCAAGTTGCACATTCCAGCATTTGTCAAGTAAGTGCAA
>Ga0316611_1000236_pt1 | contig 20730 bp, 10 predicted proteins | sample MIS2016202_MG_FD_207675 | JGI IMG/M metagenome (GOLD analysis project Ga0316611, IMG submission 207675) | Microbial mat bacterial communities from Middle Island sinkhole, Lake Huron, Michigan, United States - MIS.2016.202 | ecosystem: Environmental > Aquatic > Freshwater > Lake > Sediment... | reverse complement strand
TCAATTATTTGCACTGCGTTGAATAATTAATCGCATTTCCATTTGGTGTTTGAAACTTTATCGTTTAAAGCAGATTTCAAATTATAATGCCACCATTCTGAATCAAATGAGTTAAAACCATATTTTAACATTGTAGTTTTCAATAATTCTCTGTTGGATTTAATTTCCTGCGAAAGATTTTGATAATTATGACTGGCTTCAATTCCGAAAAAGTCGAAAGTAGTTCCCATATTAAGTTCAATTCCATTGGCATCGACCAAAGTAATATCGACGGCACCTCCTCTATTGTGAATGGAACCTTTGCTCGGATTGGCTACATACTCGGGATTTGGAACTATTTTCCACATTCGTTTTTGAATATCTAATGGTCGATAACAATCGAATATTTTGATTTTGTAACCCTTTTTCATCAATTCTAAATTGGTTTCTATCAATGCTTTGACGGTTTTCAATCTCAAAAAACATTCGGCACAATCATACACTTTTGCCTTCAAAAAATTGTCCGAAGTGGCATATTTCATATCATAAACAAAATCTTTGCTATAGTCTTTCAAGTTGACAAATGTGGTATCATTCAAGGTTTCTTGATTTTTAATATCATTTACAATTTGAGATTTACAGGAAAATAAACTCAGAATTGTACATAAAAGAAAGACGGATTTGATATAGGAGGTCATAATTTTTATTTTGGTTAAAAATAGAAAAAATTATCTTTCATGGACACATAGATTTTGTTTGTGTCAACGATTGTATCAAAAATCCTTTCAGATACTGAATCGGGTGTACAACAAATTGCATTTTAAAAACTTTTGCCTTAAGTACCAACGGTTGAAACCGTTGGTGCTTTAAAAGTGTAATTTGTCGTGCACCCAAATATTCTTATCTATCAGATACTGAATAATTACTATTTTAATAGTATCAGAGCTTAAAATAAAATCGAAGTCAATTTATATTTTGCTATTCATTTGATTGTTAACTAATTTAAAATAGCATAAAAAAACATTAAAAAAAAGGGGTTATTTATTTGTGATATACAGATTAGAAAGTTACATTTGCAACCGCTTAAAAGCGATATAAGTTCTTATAATGGAGAGTTGCCTGAGTGGCCGAAAGGACATGTTTGCTAAACATGCGTATGGGAAACTGTACCAAGGGTTCGAATCCCTTACTCTCCGCTTTTGTAAACTTCGGGGTGTAGCGTAGCTCGGTTATCGCGCCTGCTTTGGGAGCAGGAGGTCGCAGGTTCGAATCCTGCCACCCCGACTTTTTGTATTTTATTCTTTTAAATAGCTAATTTTAACAATTAATGGACGCATAGCTCAGCTGGATAGAGCACCTGCCTTCTAAGCAGGCGGTCGAAGGTTCGAATCCTTCTGCGTTCACAAAAACCACTCAAGAGAGTGGTTTTTTTGTTTCTATTTTACATCCAAAAGATTTATAATAACGAAATCATGAATAAAATCAAAATTGTAATTTGCTATTTACTCAAAATGATTAAATTCGCAATTTAAACATTGAATTCAACTATCATGAACCAAAAAGTCGTTATCGTTTCTGCAGTCAGAACTCCAATAGGAAGTTTTATGGGGGGATTGTCAACCGTTTCTGCACCAAAATTAGGTGCAATAGCCATCAAAGGTGCATTAGATAGAATCCAATTGGATGTGAATTTAGTGGACGAAGTTTTTATGGGCAATGTCATTCAAGCTGGAGTAGGTCAAGCTCCTGCAAGGCAAGCAGCCCTTTTTGCTGGTTTGCCCAATTCTGGTATTTGTACCACTGTCAATAAAGTTTGTGCCTCGGGAATGAAATCTGTGATGTTGGGCGCACAAGCAATCCAATGTGGGGATGCCGAAATTGTCGTCACTGGCGGAATGGAGAATATGAGTTTGATTCCACATTATGTGCATTTAAGAAATGGCTATAAATTTGGCCCAGCCACAATGGTTGACGGATTGCAGAAAGACGGACTCACTGATGCTTACGACAACAACGCTATGGGAGTTTGTGCCGATTTATGTGCTACAGAATATAATATTAGTCGTGAAGACCAAGATGCCTTCGCTATTCAATCCTATAATCGTTCAGCGAAAGCTTGGGAAGCTGGAAAATTTGACAACGAAATTGTTCCTGTAGCGGTTCCGCAAAGAAAAGGAGACCCAATAATAATTTCAAAAGACGAAGAATTTACGAATGTTACTTTGGATAAAATTCCATCGTTAAATGCGGTTTTTACCAAAGAGGGAACAGTGACTGCTGCCAATGCCTCTACCATAAATGATGGCGCTGCTGCTATGGTATTGATGAGCGAAGAAAAAGCAATTTCCTTAGGATTAAAACCTTTGGCTTACATAAAAAGTTATGCCGATGCCGCTCAAGAACCTAAATGGTTTACTACAACGCCAGCATTAGCAGTCAATAAAGCTTTAAAAAAAGCCAATTTAACTGTTGAAGATGTAGATTATTTTGAATTTAATGAGGCATTTTCCGTTGTGGGTTTAGCCAATGCAAAAATTCTTGGAATAAATAATACGAAATTGAATGTCAACGGCGGTGCAGTTTCTTTAGGTCATCCACTGGGTTGTTCGGGAGCACGAATTATAGTAACATTACTCAATGTTTTAGAACAAAACAAAGCTAAAATTGGAGTTGCAGCAATCTGTAATGGTGGTGGTGGAGCTTCGGCAATTGTTATTGAAAGAATTTAAAAATCAATTAAAAATCACGAATTAAAAATTAAAAATTTAACTCGTATTCATTTATTTTATAGAAATTCATATTAATTTTTAATTACTTTGCCTTTTCGAGAAAAGCTCTATGGGCGTAATTTTAATTCTCAATTTTTAATTTTTAATTCGTAATTTTTAATTGTAAAAAATGTTCGGAATTTGTAATCTATCTATAATCCCACTTCGAATTGAACCTAGTGACAGAAGTGAAATTGTTTCTCAAGTTTTGTTTGGCGAACATTTTGAAATCTTGGAACAGTTGAAGCAATGGTCAAAAATTAAGCTACAATTCGACGATTATGAAGGTTGGGTAGATTCTAAGCAATATCAAATTATTTCCAAATCAGAATTTAAGCTATTGTCTGAAGATGTGATTGTTTTAAATGCTGATTTATTAGAATATATTACAGGTTCTAACAATTTGTTACTTCCTATTCCACTTGGTTCTTCTTTGTCGTTCTTGAATCATAGCGACATCAATACTTCAAATTTTAATTTTGAGGGAACAAAAATAAGCGGCATAAAGCAAAAAAATGACATCCTAAACACTGCTTTTATGTACCTTAACGCTCCTTATCTATGGGGCGGAAAAACGCCTTTTGGTATTGACTGCTCGGGTTTTACACAAATGGTTTACAAACTCAATGGTTACAAATTATTGCGTGATGCTTCTCAACAAGCCTTACAGGGCGAATCGCTAAGTTTTATAGAAGAAAGCGAGCCAGGAGATTTGGCTTTTTTTGACAATGAGGAAGGAAATATTATTCACGTTGGAATCATTATGGAAGATAACTATATCATTCACGCCAGCGGAAAAGTAAGAATTGACCGCCTCGACCATCTTGGAATATACAATTCCGAAGCCAACAGACATACACACAAACTTCGAGTCATTAAAAAAATTATATAAAAAAAACCGTTTCAGTTTTAGAATTGAAACGGTTTTTTTTGAACTATATTGATTTATTTTTGTTCCATCACTTTAATTTTTTCCTTTAATTCTTTGTATTCGGTATTCATTTCTAAAGCGTGATAAACATTTGAAAGGGTTTTGGCAACATCAATATTCATTGAATCCAACTCATAAGCTTTTTTGAGATAAGGGATAGTACTTTTGAACAAATCTTCTCTTTTGGTTTTCAATACATTATAACGCTTCATATCCTTGTCAGAAGTTCCTAATTTATTCATTTCATCAATCAAGGGTTTCTCGTCTTCTAGTTTCAAAGCAGCCAAATTAATATATGCATTTGTATATTTAGGATCAATTTCAATTACTCTGGTGTAATGCTTCTCAGCGTCAGCAGGATTTTTTGCATTGGCGCTAAGCACTCCCAAATTGAAAACTAAATCGGCATCGTTTGGATTTTTTTCTAAAGCTTCGGCCACTAATTTTTTGTAAGTATCGAAATCTTTTGTTTCCAAATACAAATTAGCCTCTGTTAAAAGTAATGAATTATCCTCTGGATTTGCTTTTCTTGCATCGGCAACTGCTTTTTTAGCCTCTTCGATTTTACCGTCTTGAACTAAAATTAAAGCAATATTTTTGTAAATTTCTCCTCTTTTTGAAGGAATTGTTTCTGTTTTTGGTTTTTCGTGAGTGCCAATTTTTACAGCCAAATCTCTTTCTTTTGCGGAATTAAATGCAACTTCTTCATTGGATATTTTACTAGTTGCCAAATAACTAGTCCCTTTCCCTGAATAATTCAACGTTTTCAAGTCATAATATAATTTTAGAGCAGAGGCATAATCTTTTGCATTCACATAAGTTGAAGCTGCATAATATAAATTGATAGTGTCTTTTTTGTCTAACAAATAGGCATCATAAATTTTTTGAGCTCCTTTTTTATTTCCAGCAATTTTTATTTCCTCTTCACAATTTTTTAAATCCTTTCTTTTTTTCTCTATTAAATCCTCATAATCTTTTTGATTATTTGCATTTAAAGTCAATTTATAATCCTCTAACACCTTTTTTTGAGATGTTATACACTCTAATATTTTATCATCTGTTTTTGTGTCAGCAATAGCACTATTTAATAATTTGAATTTAATATCAATTATTGAAGTTGAGGCTTGAGCTGAATATTTATCCTTACCAGATGCTTTTTCTGCCGCTAATAAATCTTGATAGGATTTTGCTGCTATGGTTAAATTTTTTCCTTCTTCTACTTTTTTATTGGCTAGTTCCAAATGGGCATTTCCGTTGACAAAATAAAAGTGGGCTTTTTCAGCATCAGCTGCAGTAGCAATTAATGACTGAGCTCCATTCAAAATAGTTATTGCCTCATGTGGATTGCCTCCTTTTAATGCTTTTTCAGCAGCTTTTATTTGATCTTTTTGAGCAAAAGTAGCTACTGATATCAATAATGCTGACGCTAGTATTACATATTTACTTTTCATAACATTCTAGTTTTATTAAATTTATTTATTTTTTATTGTTTGTATTCATTTAAGCTTCATCATCCGATTCATCTTCATCCTCGGATTCATCTTGGTCATCTTCCTCTACAACATCATCATCTTCGTCATCGTCTTCAGTAACTTCGTCTTCAAGAACTTCAAGAACGGGTTTCACTCTTTCAATGGCTTCGGTTTCAATGATATTTCCGTCTTCGTCAACCACAACTTCGGCAACATCGTCTTTCATCACTTTGGTTACAGCAGCAATCGAATCGTTTCCTTTCAGATTAATCAATTTAACCCCTTGAGTAGCACGACCCATAACCCTCAAATCTTCGACAGCCATTCTGATGGTTAAACCCGATTTGTTGATAATCATCAAATCGTCAGCATCGGTTACATTACTAATCGAAATTAGGTTTCCAGTTTTTTCAGTGATATTCAAAGTTTTTACTCCTTTTCCACCACGATTCGTGATTCTATAAACGTCTTCGCCATCTTCGTCCACTAATTTGGTTCGTTTTCCATATCCGTTCTCAGTAACTACTAAAATCTGGGTATCATTGATATTATCTTTATCTACAGTAACCATTCCAATTACTTCATCAGTGTCATCTTTTAGGGTAATTCCTCGAACTCCAGAAGCCGTTCTTCCCATCGGACGGGTTTTGGTTTCCTCGAAACGAACTAATTTACCTGATTTTACAGCCAAAATAATTTGACTTTCTCCGTTGGTTAATTTAGCTTCCAATAACTCATCGCCTTCCTTGATTGTGATTGCGGCAAGCCCATTGGCTCTTGGTTTAGAATATTTCGCTAAAGAGGTTTTCTTAACCTGACCTTTTTTGGTTACCATCACAAGATTATGACTGTTGATATAATCTAGATCTTTTAAATCTTGAGTACATATAAATGCTTTTACTTTATCATCGCTTTCGATGTTAACCAAGTTTTGGATTGCTCTTCCTTTGGCGGTTTTGCTTCCTTCTGGAATTTCATAAACCCGCATCCAGAAACATTTTCCTTTTTGGGTAAAGAACATCATATATTGATGATTGGTCGCCACAAACATATTCTCGAGGAAATCTTGATCACGTGTTCCTGCACTTTTTTGACCTACTCCACCTCTATTTTGAGTTTTGTATTCCGATAAATTGGTACGCTTGATGTAACCTGCGTGCGAAATGGTAATGACCACATTTTCATCGGCAATCAAATCTTCGATACTCACATCTCCACCTGAATATTCAATCAATGAACGACGTTCATCTCCATATTTATCACGAATTTCAACCAATTCTTCTTTGATTAAAGCAGTTCTCAAATTAACATCTTCTAATAAAGCCTTTAAATGCTCTATTAATTTCATAATTTCTTCATATTCCGCTCTCAATTTATCTTGCTCTAAACCAGTCAATTGACGCAAACGCATTTCAACAATGGCACGAGATTGAATGTCAGTTAAATTGAATCTTTCGATTAATTTATCTCTAGCCTCTTCGGCATTTTTCGAAGCTTTGATGAGTGCAATTACTTCGTCAATATTGTCCGAGGCAATAATTAATCCTTCAAGAATATGGGCTCTTTCTTCTGCTTTTCGCAATTCAAATTGTGTTCTTCGCACAACTACATCGTGACGGTGTTCTACAAAATAATGAATCATATCTTTTAGATTCAACATTTGCGGACGACCTTTTACCAAGGCGATATTATTGACACTGAAAGAAGATTGTAATTGTGTGAATTTGTAAAGCGTATTCAAAACTACATTAGGCGTGGCATCACGTTTCAAGATATAAACGATTCGCATCCCATTTCTATCCGATTCATCACGAATATTAACAATTCCCTCAATTTTTTTATCATTAACCAAATCAGCGGTACGCTTAATCATATCTGCTTTATTGACTTGGTATGGAATTTCGGTAACGATGATACATTCTCTACCATCCACTTCTTCAAAACCAACTTTGGCACGCATTACAATTCGTCCACGACCTGTTTTAAAGGCTTCACGAACGCCTTCGTAACCATATATTATTCCTCCCGTTGGAAAATCTGGTGCTTTGATATGTGTCATCAATTCGTCAATTTCTATATCGTTATTATCAATGAAAGCTAAAGTTCCGTTGATTACCTCGGTAAGATTGTGAGGAGGCATATTGGTTGCCATTCCCACAGCAATTCCCGTTGCTCCGTTTATTAATAAAGTCGGAACCCTGGTAGGCATTACTTTTGGCTCATATAAAGTATCATCGAAATTCAATTGAAAATCGACGGTTTCTTTTTCGATATCGGCCATAATTTCTTCCGAAATTTTACGCATTCTGGCCTCGGTATATCGCATTGCGGCAGGACTATCGCCATCGACTGAACCAAAGTTACCTTGACCATCGACCAATAAATAGCGTAAACTCCACTCTTGGGCCATACGAACCATCGCATCATAAACCGAAGTATCTCCGTGAGGGTGATACTTACCTAAAACTTCTCCGACAATTCTCGCCGATTTTTTATGGGCAGATTTTGAAGTTACTCCTAAATCATACATTCCGTAAAGTACTCTTCGATGCACTGGTTTCAAGCCATCTCTAACATCAGGAAGTGCTCTTGACACAATTACCGACATCGAATAATCGATGTAAGCTGATTTCATTTCATCTTCAATGTTAATAGGAATTAACCTTTCTCCTTCAGACATAAGTTGTTATATTTAATAAATTTAATTTAATTTCAAACGTGCTAATATACGTCATTCCGATGTTTTTATGCAAACAATTCTATTCTAATTTCAATGATTTATTAACAAAATAAACTTTATTTTTAGTTAATAAATTATGTGAGATTTAACATTTTTTTGTTCATTTTTTTGTCAATTAGCCAACACAATCTTTTATAAGGTATGATTTTTGGTTTTCAAAGACCAATTCACTATTTTTACATTAGAAATACAAAATAATATGGATGATAATTTTTCGCCAAGAGTAAAAGATGTTATTACTTATAGCAAAGAAGAAGCCTTGCGTTTGGGGCACGATTTTATTGGTACTGAACATCTTATGCTTGGTATTTTGAGAGATGGCAACGGCAAAGCAATTAATATTTTAAACAATTTATCGGTTGATTTAAGTCAATTACGCAGAAAAGTGGAAGTGCTTAGTCCAGCAAGTCCAATAATGGAAATTAACAACGATAAAAAAAATCTACACCTGACACGACAAGCAGAACGGGCTTTGAAAACCACTTTTCTTGAAGCAAAAGTCTTTCACAGCACCTCAATTAGCACCGCACATTTACTATTGTGTATCCTGAGAAATGAAAATGATCCCACAACCAAGCTACTGAATAAACTCAATATTGATTATGATGTAGCCAAAGAACAATATCTAAATATGACACCATCCGAAGAAAATTTTATTGAAAACTTGCCAAAAAACGACGCTTATAACGACGATTCGGGACAAGATGACAGTCTAAAAGAAGGGACTTTTAACAATCCTGCCAATAAATCCAACAAAAAATCGAAGACTCCAGTTTTAGATAATTTTGGAAGAGATTTAACCGAAATGGCCGAAGAAGGAAAATTAGACCCCGTTGTTGGACGAGAAAAAGAAATTGAACGTGTTTCTCAAATTTTAAGCCGTCGAAAAAAGAACAATCCGCTGCTTATTGGAGAACCTGGAGTTGGAAAATCTGCCATTGCCGAAGGTTTGGCATTGCGTATTATCCAAAAGAAAGTGTCTAGAATATTGTTCAACAAGAGAGTAGTTACCCTTGATTTGGCGAGCCTTGTGGCTGGCACAAAATACCGTGGGCAATTTGAAGAGCGAATGAAAGCAGTGATGAACGAATTGGAAAAAAATGATGACATCATTCTTTTTATTGACGAAATTCACACTATTGTTGGTGCTGGAGGAGCAACAGGTTCGCTTGATGCTTCCAATATGTTCAAACCCGCTTTAGCTAGAGGCGAAATTCAATGTATTGGTGCCACAACCTTGGACGAATACCGTCAATATATTGAAAAAGATGGAGCATTGGAAAGACGTTTCCAAAAAGTAATTGTAGAACCAACAACTGTTGAAGAAACGATTACCATCTTAAACAACATCAAAGACAAATATGAAGATCATCACAATGTTACTTTCAGTCAAGAAGCTATTGAAGCTTGTGTGAAACTTACTAATAGATATATGTCTGAGCGTTTCTTGCCAGACAAAGCCATCGATGCATTGGACGAAGCAGGTTCCAGAGTTCATATTACCAATATTGAAGTTCCAGCACAAATTTTGGAACTTGAAAAACAATTGGAAGATGTTCGCGAATTGAAAAATGCGGTGGTCAAAAGACAGAAATATGAGGAAGCAGCCAAACTTCGTGATGACGAAAAACGTCTCGAAAAAGATTTGGCAATAGCACAAGAACAATGGGAAGAAGATTCCAAAAACAATAGAATTGAAGTAACTGAAGACAATGTTGCCGATGTGGTTTCGATGATGACTGGAATTCCTGTAAATAGAATTGCCCAAACGGAGAGTAACAAACTAGCCATTTTACCAGAACTCATTGGCGATAATGTAATTGGGCAAAAAGAAGCTGTGATGAAAATTTCTCGAGCTATTCAAAGAAATCGTGCTGGACTTAAAGATCCCAATCGACCTATTGGTTCGTTCATTTTCCTTGGTCAAACTGGGGTCGGAAAAACCCAATTGGCCAAAGTTTTAGCCAGAGAATTATTCGATTCTGAAGACGCATTAATCCGAATTGATATGAGCGAGTATATGGAAAAATTCGCTATTTCGAGATTAATCGGTGCACCTCCGGGCTATGTGGGTTATGAAGAAGGCGGACAATTGACCGAAAAAGTGCGTCGCAAACCATATTGCGTAGTGCTTTTGGACGAAATAGAAAAAGCCCATCCTGATGTTTTCAATATGATGTTGCAAGTTTTGGATGATGGTTATTTAACCGATAGTTTGGGACGAAAAATCGATTTCAAAAATACTATTATCATTATGACTTCAAATGTTGGTGCAAGACAATTGAAGGATTTTGGACAAGGTGTTGGTTTTGGAACTGCTGCCAAAATAGCTCAAGCCGATGATAATTCGAAAAGTATTATCGAAAATGCCTTGAAGAAAACATTTGCTCCCGAATTCTTGAATAGAATTGATGATGTAATTGTGTTTAATGCTTTAGAAAAAGAAGACATCAATTTGATTATTGAAATTGAATTGAAAAAATTATATGCTCGCATCAAAGATTTGGGTTATGAATTAATACTTTCAGCCAAAGCCAAAGCCTTTATTGCCGAAAAAGGTTTTGACAGACAATTTGGAGCTAGACCACTAAAAAGAGCCATACAAAAATATGTTGAAGATGCACTTGCCGAAGAAATTATCACTTCAAAAGTAGGAGCTGGCGATGAGATTTATATGGATATTGAAGATGAAACTTCGCAAGAATTATCCGTTAAAATTCTAAAAGCTGGAGAGCCAACAAGTTAAAATTTACAACTGAAAGTTTTCAAGCCACGAATTACATAATTTTCACGAATTAATTTGTGAAAATTATGTAATATGTGGCTGTTTTTTTTTGTGAAGTTACTTAGCATCCCACTGATTTAACCGTAATTTAACATCCTAAGTTCATTTATCGCTATATTTACATTGATTTAAGTTGACCTTATAAAACTCATTTATGTTACAAAGCAAAATCATTTTAGGCAGTGAAGAATGGTGTACACTTCCTGAATTAGGAATTCCATCCATTAAAGCAAGGGTCGATTCTGGTGCAAAGACTTCTGCTCTTCACGCCAAAAACATTGCGCCATTTATTAAAGAAGACCACAATTGGGTCAAATTTGACATCAATCCCATTCAAAATAATGTCAAAACCATTATCCACTGCGAAGCACCATTAGTCGATAAAAGAATTGTTAAAAGTTCGAGTGGATTTAGGGAACAACGTTATGTCATTCAAACTGCATTAGAAATTGGAAATTCAAAATGGGTAATCGAAATGACCCTAACCAATCGAGATTCAATGGGTTTCCGTATGTTATTGGGTCGTGAAGCAATGAGCGGAAGGGTTCTAGTGGATCCTGAACAACAATATCTTTTAGGTCAAACTAGCACTGATAATTTAAAAGAGGTTTATAAAAATGCGGTTAAAAAAAGTTCGGGTTTGCGCATCGGCCTATTGGCAAGCAATCCTGAATTGTACAGCAACAAACGCATTATGGAAGCCGGCGAAATGCGGGGACACGAAATGCACTTTTTGAACATCAAGGAATGCTATATGAAACTCGATGCCAAAACTCCCGAAATTCATTATCGTGGTGGTATAATTTTAAATCAATTTGATGCGATAATTCCAAGAATACGTCCAAGCATTACCTTTTATGGCTGCGCCTTGACTCGACAATTCGAGGCTTTAAACGTTTTTTGTTTGAATTCATCGACTGCGATTACCCAATCTCGAGATAAATTATTCTCCTTACAATTGCTTTTACAAAGCGGAATTGATATTCCGACAACGGGTTTTGCCAACTCCCCTTTGGATACTAATGATTTAATTAAAATGGTAGGCGGAACACCCTTAATCGTAAAATTACTCGAAGGCACTCAGGGAAAAGGAGTTGTTTTGGCCGAAACCAAAAAAGCAGCAGAAAGCGTAATTAATGCTTTCAAAAGTTTGAATGCCAATATATTAGTTCAGGAATTCATCAAAGAAGCCAACGGAAAAGATTTGCGATTGTTTGTCGTTGACGGAAAAGTTGTGGCCACCATTCAGAGAGAAGCGATGCCGGGCGAATTCCGAGCCAACATTCATTTGGGAGGAACGGCCTCAGTAATAAAACCCACTCCCGAAGAGAAAAAAATTGCCATTCGTGCCACCAAAGCAATGGATTTGAAAGTTGCAGGTGTTGATATCATTCGCTCTACAAAAGGCCCATTATTGCTCGAAGTGAATTCCTCTCCGGGATTAGAAGGAATTGAAGGTGCTACCAATAAAGACATTGCGGGCGAAATGATTTTGGCTATCGAAAAGAATTTTAAATTAAAATAATTTGTTGTCAGATTATTGACTCCTTTCTAACATTGCCCACTCCCGATAATTTTCGTAATCAACCGTGGGATGCGAATCAATAAAAAAATCCAACGGTCAAAACCATTCGCTTTGGTTATGGTAAATTTAAAAAAAAAAAAAAATCGGTTATTTAGGTTTACAACCGACTCAAAAAACGGTTTGTTTTAACTAAAATTATTGACTTGCGTGATTATTTTACTGTATAAAAGTTCTTCATCTATGGGTTTTGAAATATAATCGTTCATACCCACTTTTTTAGATTTTTCTATATCTATTGTAGTAACATCGGCAGTTAGAGCAATAATTGGAATGGAAAGTTTCATCGTATTTCTGATATAATCTGTGGCTTCAAAACCATTCATTTCGGGCATTTGCAAATCCATTAGAATAATATCATAACGAGATTCTTTCAATTTTTCTAAGACAATTTTTCCGTTGTCTGCAATTTCACATTCAAACCCAAAATCAGTCAAAATAATTTTTATCAGCATTTGATTTAGGGCAATATCCTCTGCAACAAGGACATTGATTTTTTTTGTTTCATTTTCGGTTTTCATAATTAAAGTAGGCGTAGCAGGAATTGTTTCATTGGTTTTAGAGAAATTCAATTGAAAACCAAAAGTCGATCCTTCGCCCACTTTACTTTTTACAAAAAGTGATCCACCCTGTAATTCCACTAATTGTTTTACAATGGAAAGTCCAAGTCCGGTGCCGCCATATTCTTTAGAAATTTCATCGGATGCTTGTTCAAAATTATTAAAAATGTGACTTAACCTGCTTTCAGGAATTCCTATGCCCGTATCACTGACTAAAAATTCTAAAACTATTTCTTTATCGTCCTCATTTACAACTTGAATATGCATATTTATTTTACCTTGGGGCGTAAATTTTATGGCATTACTGATTAAATTTAAAATTATTTGTCTCAAGCGAACCGCATCTCCAAGTAAGGTTTTAGGAATAGTATCATCATACGTTTTTGTAAATTCAAGATTGTTTTCTTGACATTTTAGTTCTAATAAACTAAAAATATCCAAAATAGTTTCTTCTAAACTAAAAGTTTTCTTGGCAAATACCATTTTTCCAGCATCTACTTTGGCTAAATCAAGAATGTCATTAATCAATACAATCAGGGATTCGCCCGATTTTTTGATGGCATCAATATATTCTCTTTGTTTCCCGTCTAAATCTGTTTTTAGAATCACATTGGTAAACCCCGCAATCGAATTCATCGGTGTCCGAATCTCGTGGCTCATATTCGATAAAAATTGTTGTTTGAATTTCAAGGCTTCTTCTGCTACTTCTGTTTTATGTTCGGCAATACTTTTAGCAGCAATCAATTCTTCTTTTAAATTATGATGATCGGTAACTTCATAAGCAATAATGGTAATTCCCGAAATAGACTCATCGGTTTCGAGATAAGGTTGGTAAACAAAATTAAAATAAACATCCTCTAATTTGTTATTGCGCATTATTGGAATAAGAAATTCATAGCCTTCAAATGGAATTCCAGAAGTGAATACTTCGTCCATTATTTTTGGTATTTTTCCGTCATTTAATTCAGGTAAAATTTCCAAAATTGGCCTGCCTTCAACATCATTTCCTTTTCCCCAAATTTCTTTTATGCTATCATTGGCTAGAGTAACTATCTTATCTTTTCCTTTCATAATAGCAAAGGCAAATGGAGATTGCATTAGCATCATATTGTATCTTTTATTGCTGTCCTCAATAAGTTTTATTGCCTTTTTCTCAATTTCTAATTGTCTTTCTAACTCTCTTTTTTCTTTCTCTTTCAGTTCTGTAGATAATCGTCTAATTTCAGTAATATCCACAATTGTGAGTACAATGAGTTCTTCATTATAGCTTTGTTGCAGGATTTTATGAGCATTGAGCACCAAAATTTTTATACCTATTTCGGGAAAAGAATGTTCTACTTCATAATCATAAAAACTATTATTCTTTTGAACAATTTCTTCCAATAATTCTCGAAGTCTTGGAATATTCCATTGATTATTGCCCAATTTGTACAATGATTTTCCAATACATTCGGCTTCAGAAACTTGGAACGTTTTATAAAAAGATTTGTTGGCCGATTTAATTTTAATGTTTTTATCCAATATCAAAACGGGTTCGTGAACAGTCGTGAGAATGGCTTCATTATAATTATTCAATTCCTCAACTTGTTGAATTCGAGCGTGCAATTCTTGATTGCTTGTAGTCAATTCTTCATTGGTCGATTCTATCTCTTCCTTGGATGTTTCCAATTCCTCGTTCAAACTTTGTAATTCTTCGTTACTCGAAACAATTTCTTCGTTGGCACTTTGCAATTCCTCATTCGCCGCTTCCTGATCGTGGGTTATGGTTCCCATATCGGCTCGAGCCGAAGTCAATTCTTCTTCTAATTTTTTGATGCGATTATCTTTGGCAATCGAATTTTTTTGGTGGGCTTTTTTAGGATCAACCTCAGATTCAATTTGTCTATGTCCTGAAAAAATAACTATTAACAAAGGTTCCTCGCTTTCTATTGCAAGCGGAACAACTTCGATGTTAACGATTTGAATAGTATTGTCTTTCAAATCCCGATTCATTTCTATACCAATTTTTTGGACGACTTGTTTGGTTTTGATAGCATGATGGATGGCATTCCGCAGTTCAAAAGTAATTTCTATTGGTACCATTTTCAAAATATTGAAACTGGCTTTTCCTGGCAAATGTCTCAGATATAATGCTGTAGAACCTCTAAATTGAAGAATTTCTAAATCGTAATTGATAATAACACTAGCCGGAACATGGTTTTCCAACAATACTTCATCAAAAGCTTGACTAAGATTTATGCTTGTGGAAAGTGTTGTTTTTTTGAGAGATATGTTTGGATTACTGTTTTTATCAGGCATAGTTATGAGGGTATTGCGTGAACTTAAATTTGGAATTGAACGCACTGTGGAATTTTTTTTTCGAGAATAAAACTTAAATTTTTTATCAATTGTTGAAAATAACTGAGCCGATGTCCCAATAGTTTCCGATTTTCCAAGCATTAAATAACCACCATCATTTAGTGCATAATGAAAAGTGGCTATTGCTTTATTCTGTGCCGATATATCCAAATAAATCAGCATATTTCTGCAACTGATGAAATCCATTCGGGAAAAAGGAGGGTCATTTAAAATATTGTGATGAGCAAAAACACATACATCTCGAAGCGATTTTGTAATGCGGTATTTGTTTTTGACTTTGGTAAAAAAATTGGCTAATTGTTCAGAACTTACTTTTGAAAGTTGTGCAACAGAATATTCACCTATTCTGGCAGTATTGATGGCTTCTGCACTTAAATCTGAAGCAAAAATTTGAAAAGGAATATTCAGTATGGTTTCTTCTTGTAATTCAAATAAAAGCATGGCAATAGAGTAAACTTCTTCGCCTGTTGCACAAGCTGCCACCCAAATTCGAAGCGTTTCCCCTGTTGCTTTTGATTTTATTAAATTAGGTAAAATAGTACTTTTCAAAAGTAAAAAAGTATCGGTATCCCTAAAAAAAGAAGTGACATTTATCAGCAAATCTTGATAAAGCAAATCCAATTCAGTTGCATCTAATGCCAGTAATTCGCTGTATTGTTTTAAAGTTCTCGATTTATTAATGAGCATTCTTCTTTGTATTCGCCTATTGATAGTATTCATTTTATAATGACGAAAATCTACATTTTTTTGGCGAAGCAAATACTGGACAATTTTTTTTAAATCGGGATTATTTGAGTCAAAATCTATGGTAAGATCTTTTTTGATTGGTTTTCTGGCTCCCAAAGGATTTTTGCATATTCGAGACAATTCGATTCCAATTTGTTTTGGCGACATGATATAATCGACCATACCATCAGCAATAGCGGAATTGGGCATACTGGCAAATCTCGCAGAATCATCTTGAGCAAAAGTGATTCCACCAGCCAATTTTATATCCCGCAAACCAATAGTCCCATCGTGAGCACTACCAGATAACACTACACCAATAACGTTTTCTTTGTGTGTTTCTGCCAAAGAGGAAAACAGAATATCAATTGAAATTGCGGGACCAGCTTTTGTTCTAGGAATTAATTTGATATGACCATCGGTAACCTCAATCCCTTTGTTATAGGGAATCACATAGACATTATTGGGAATTAATTTTTCCATATCATCAATGTCCTGAACTTGCATTTGGGTTGTTTTTGATAAAATGGAAGTAAGCATACTTTTATGATCAGGACTCAAATGCTGTACATAAATAAACGCCATACCCGTTGTGGGCGATAGATTCTTGAACAATTGAGTGATAGCTTCAAGTCCGCCAGCCGAGGCTCCAATGGCAACCACGGTAAACGGATTATTTCTTTCAATAGGAATATTTTTTTGTGATGACAAAGAAGTTTCTATCTCATCATCGGGAAGTTTAGTAGGAAGCGGGGGACTTTTTATGGAGGAATTTGATTTCATTTCACCAGTCTTTTTTGGATTAGGTTTAAGTAGTACTTTAATAACCACTCCTTTTAACAGGTGCTTTTCTATACAAATATAGTTAAACTAAGTTTGTAAATTTAAAAATCATATTTTATTATCGATAAAATTAGTCAAAATAGCTAACTTATTTAAAACAATATATATAGAAAATAATTTATCTAAATTAACTTACAATGCAATCAACCAAAGGTTAACCAAGTTTACATTTTAAAACTCCTCAACCGCAATGAATTCATAATTACCGAAACCGAACTAAAACTCATCGCAGCCGCTGCTATCATTGGCGAAAGCAAAATTCCAAAAACGGGATACAACATTCCCGAAGCTACCGAAATTCCCAAAACATTGTAAATAAACGCAAAAAACAAATTCTGTTTGATGTTTCGCATTACCGCCTGACTCAGGTTTTTGGCTTTGACAATGCCTTGCAAATCGCCTTTGACCAAAGTAATTTTGGCACTTTCAATCGCCACATCTGTTCCTGTTCCCATAGCAATTCCGATGTCGGCTTGCGCCAATGCAGGAGCGTCGTTGATGCCATCGCCTGCCATAGCAACGATTTTTCCTTCGGATTGTAAGCGTTTAATTTCCTTCAATTTGTCTTCGGGTAAACAATTGGAAATAAAACGAGTTAAATGCAATTCGTCGGCGACGGCTTTTGCTGTATTCTCATTATCGCCCGTCATCATAATCACTTCAACTCCTTGACGAATCAATTCCTTAATAGCATCTGCACTTGTGGTTTTAATTTTATCCGAAATCGACACAAAACCTACGGCTTTTCCATCAATTGAAATATAGGAAACCGTTTTTCCGAGTTTTTGTTCGGCAATAATTTTGTTTTCCAAATCTTCCGAAACAGTTGCATTTACTTGCTCCATCAGCTTCTTATTTCCCAAAGCCACTTTTTTATTGGCAACCGTACCAATGACACCTTTGCCTGAAATGGCTTCAAAATCTTTTACTTCTATTAAAGAAATAGTTGCTGTTTTAGCATAATTTACCACGGCTTGCGCCAATGGATGTTCACTGTATTGGTTCAAGGAAGCGATGTTTTGCAACAAATTATTGGCTTCATCATTTGAAGAAAATAGTTGATCGACTGATGGTTTGCCTTCGGTAATCGTTCCAGTTTTGTCGGTAATTAGCACGTTTACTTTGTCCATATTTTCCAAAGCTTCGGCGTTTTTAATCAAAACGCCCGATTGTGCGCCCTTGCCTACTCCAACCATAACCGACATTGGCGTTGCCAATCCCAAAGCACAAGGACAGGCAATAATCAGAACCGCAATCGCATTGATAAAACCATAAACCATAGCGGGTTCTGGACCAAAATTTGCCCAAACAATAAAAGTTAAAATTGAAATAATAACTACTGTTGGCACAAAATATTTGGCAATACTGTCGGCTAATTTTTGAATGGGCGCTCTCGAACGGCTGGCATCATTGACCATTTTCACAATTTGCGAAAGCAAGGTTTCCGAACCCACTTTTTCGGCAATCATCACAAAAGATTTGTTGCTGTTGATGGTTCCCGCAATAACGGCATCGTCCATTGTTTTATCCACAGGAATGGGTTCTCCTGAAATCATCGATTCGTCTATGCTGCTTTCGCCATCGGTTATTTTGCCGTCCACCGGAATTTTCTCTCCGGGTTTCACACGCAAGAAATCTCCTTTTTTGATGTCGTGAATGGAAATTATTTTATCTTTTCCTTCATAAACCAAAGTCGCTTCGGTTGGAGCCAATTTCAACAATTCTTTGATGGCTTTATTCGTTTGTCCGTGGGCTTTGGCTTCCATTAATTGTCCCAACAAAACCAAGGTCAATATTACCACCGAAGCTTCAAAATAAAGTGAAACCGTGCCATGGTGCTTGAATTCTGCCGGGAAATATTCAGGAAACAACAATCCCGCAATACTGAAAATAAATGCAATTCCGGTTCCAATTCCGATTAAGGTAAACATATTGAGATTCCATGTCAGGATGGATTTCCATGCACGAACAAAAAACATCCAACCTGCATAAAAAACCACAGGAAGCGATAAGACAAATTGCACCCAATTCCACTTTTGGGTTTCCATAATTTGCAACAACGGATTTTTGTGTAGCATTTCCATCATCGAAATAATGAAAACGGGAATGGTAAATGCAGTGGCAATTTTCATTTTGTATAACAAATCTTTGTAAGGCTTGTTTTCTTCGTCATCGGTGGGTTGCTTTGGAACCAAGTCCATGCCGCAAATAGAACAATTTCCGGGTTGATCCTCAACAATTTCCGGATGCATCGGGCAAGTATAATGCGATTTATTGACATTCAAATCGGGCGCTTTCACCAAATCCATGCCGCAAACAGGGCAACCCAGTTGTGAATCATAGACTTTATCGCCTTCGCAAAACATTGGGCAATAGTATTTTCCAGAAGCAGTTTCGGGCAAAACAACCACATTCATTTTGCTGGGTTGGGGTTTGCTATAAATAGAATTGACATTCGATTCATCGCTTTCGCTAATAATATAGTTGCCAGCCGTATATAATTGTTTTTGAAGTTTAAAAAGAGAAACCGATTTTTCCGAAACAATGGTCGCTAATGGCGGATCCAAAGTAACGGTTGCTGCTACCCCATCTATTTCGTTCAGGGCGTTGTAGGCTTTGGTACGGCAACCATTGCAGGACATTCCGGTAATCGTGTAGGTGTTTTTCATCTGCTTATTTTTATTGTTTTTTATCGGTCAGATGGAACGCCTATAATCATACCCTGTGTGTCAATGGCGATTGTCGTGGGCGTTTCATTTTGTTATTGTGAGTTACAAATTTACGGAATTCTGTTGAGGATAGTTGTTAAGGTTATAAAAAGGGTCTACGACAAATTGCACTTTTAAATTTCCAACGGTTGAAACCGTTGGCTATGGTCATTGAAAAACCCTCTTCAATATTGCCCACTCCCGAAATCTTTCGGGATTAACCGTGGGGTATTGGATTAAATTAACATTACGGGTAAAGGTTATTTTTTAGATAAATGCAATTTGTCGTGTATCCTTATATATACTACATATCCTGCAATAGAAAATACATCTTAAATTTTGACTGAAATAAGTCAAAAAATATTCTAAAATTAATTAGCCCATTAGATAATTTGTAATACAATTTTTCATATTTTTGAAATGTGTTAAAAAAAAAGACCACCGACAATACAAAAAAATGGAATAAGTTTTTTTTGTTTTCGGAAATAAACAATTAAAATTCAAAAGATTAGATATATTTATCAGGTAAATTTATATCCCAACTTTAAAATGTTATCTTTGAAGAGATAACATCGTCCAACTGTTGATTTTGGCAAACATTATAACCCAATCTATGAAAGGAATATACAAAACAGTTATATTTTCTATTTTTTTAAGTTGTTCTTCATCTCAAAAAGTTGTTAATGAAACAAAATGCCCAAAAATTTATGAAAATAAGTTTACCGATATTTTGAATGAAAAATATATTACTGTTAATGGTGAGGATACAACAAAAATTAATGAAATCCGATATGAATGTGTCTATTCTGCTCTTTATACGCACAAAGTGATGTATGATAAATATGGAAAATGGGATAAAGAAATTTATCCTAGCAACAGAAATCATCCAATACTAATGTGGAAAAATATTGAACTATTCTCAAATGGAAAAAAGTATACAATTCTGACAAATGGACTTGAGGAATGGAAACATATTTACGCATCTGTTATGATATTAGATGAAAAAGAGAAAGACGTTCTAGTGGAACAAACTGAAGAAAAAATTTCTCTAACGAACTTTTTTGGTGAACTGATAAAAAACAACAATCATGAAAAGAAAGATTTTTATGAAATTTATTGGAAAATGGTCGACCCAAAATTTTGGGAACAAATTAAAGAATTCCAAAACAACAAATAACGTTTGCTAACAGCTAGAATTTCGTTGGGTGCGAAACACAATCAATAAAACACGTGTTGAACAGCCTGTCCCGATTACTATCGGGAAAACCCATTACGCTA
>Ga0316611_1000230_pt1 | contig 21051 bp, 21 predicted proteins | sample MIS2016202_MG_FD_207675 | JGI IMG/M metagenome (GOLD analysis project Ga0316611, IMG submission 207675) | Microbial mat bacterial communities from Middle Island sinkhole, Lake Huron, Michigan, United States - MIS.2016.202 | ecosystem: Environmental > Aquatic > Freshwater > Lake > Sediment... | reverse complement strand
GGTGGGGCACACCGAAAGTAACGCTTGGGGAGAGAACCACCTCTATGTAGGACTTCGCAAGGAATCCTAGGTAAGTGGACTCGGTGAGCCAAGAATCCCCGTGCCTTTAGGCCGGGGAGTGTCAACTATCCCTGTTGTTGCTGTCACAGATGAGAGAGGGGCGCAACACCTCCGCCCAATTTTTGGACAAAACGGGAATCAAGAGGGCGCAAGCATTGCGCCCCTACAGGATCTATTCCCCCAAGGCATCGCCTACGCCCCCAACTGCCAAGTCCTGCAACAATCCCAAAACCGGATCAAAAAACGCCCCGACTTTAACCAACTCTTCGCCATTCAAAACCCCACCCAAGACCTCCAATTCACCGATATCGAAGTCGAAACCATCCAACCCCTCTTTAACCCCTCCCACACCCTCAAACACGACCAAGCCCAAAAAACCGCCCTTGATGCCCAAACCCTGAAAAACGCCCACTGCGCCCACTTCTCCTGTCACGGCTACTTCAACTTTGAAAACCCCCTCAAATCCGCCCTCATCCTCGCTAACAGCGAATTCACCCCCGACCCCACCCGCTACCTCCCCTTCAAAAAGGGCAAATTCCTCGACCTGCAAAAATGCCTCACCCTAGAGGATGTCCTCCGCCTTGACCTAGGCAACTGCCGCCTCTCGTCACCCTTTCCGCCTGCGAAACCGGCATCACCGACATCTCCTCCACCACCGATGAATATATCGGCCTCCCCAGCGGCTTCATCCTCGCCGGTTCCCCCAACGTGATCAGCACCCTCTGGACAGTAGACGACCTCTCCACCGCCCTCCTGATGATCCGCTTCTACCAAAACCTCCAACAAGGGCAAACCGTCCCCCTCGCCCTCCGCGCCGCCCAAAACTGGCTCCGCAGCAGCAACGCCCAAGACCTCAAAAAATGGTCAGCCACGATCTCCGCATCCCTCAAAAAATCCGTTGATGAACACCTAGCATCATGCGGCCCCAATCGAACCCCCTACCGCTCCCCTCAGAGCATGGCACAATGGGGAAACGACACCCCGATCCACTGGAGATTAAAGCTAAAATGACCCAAACAGCGATCGCCCTCCCCATGGAAAAAATTGCTAAATTTTGCCAACAGTGGAACGTGATCGAGTTCGCCTTATTTGGCTCAATTCTGCGGGATGATTTTCGAGAAAATAGTGATATTGATATCATGGTGCAATTCCATCCTCATGCTCACCCCACCCTCTTTGATCTAGCAGAAATGGAAGCAGAGCTAAAACAACTCTTGCAGCGCAACGTTGACTTAATCACCCGTAAAGGCATTGAAAATAGTCGCAACTATCTACGTCGTCAAGCCATTCTTGATTCAGCGCAGGTGATTTATGGAACGAGATAAACAATCGTTTTAGACTTATATTAATCTTCCTGAAATTACCCATCTTTAACCCCTTAAAAATCATGGCCACAATCCCACAGCTTATCGCCATCCTTCCAAAATTTTTACGCGAAAAACCCCATGCTCTCACCACTGAAACCCTCGCAGCCCTTGACCAAATCCTAGCCACCCTTGACAACACCTCAGATACAGAAATAGTCAAGGCAATGACCCAGTGGTTTCAGAGTCATTCTGATCATGAAGGTGAAAGCCTTAATAGTTTTGTTGCCGCTGCTAATCGGGAAATTAGTAATCAATCCGCCCCACCGGATAATACAGAAGCAGAGATTCGGCAAAATCTCTTTGAAGCCTGCAAAATTTTGGAAGACCAAAAGAAAAAAGAAAACTCTCCCTCTCAAGACTCCTAAATCCCAGTTACCCCCTGATCCCTGCACCAAGGGAGAAAAAGCCATGGCCTACAGTAACTTTAGCCTCAGCGAAACCATTAAACAATTCAACCTCATTGTTCAAGATAAACAAGACCTGTTTGCTGATATTGCCAAAATTCAACCTAGCCCATACCTAGAATTTACCCTTAACTATAACTTTTCTCTAGCCACCAAAATCAACACCGAAAAATCCCGCTCAGAAATGATCATCGCGCCGATTTTATTAGAAATACGACGATTGACCGATGATCGAATTAGCTTATTTTCCGGACGAGAATTTAACGTTGCTCCAGAAAAAGGACTGAATGGGGCTTGTGATTTCCTAATCAGCCTGTCGGATTCTCAACTAATGATTAATGCTCCCGTCGTTGCCATTGTGGAAGCCAAAAAAGAAGACATTATCGGCGGATTGGGTCAATGTATTGCTGAAATGTTAGCGGCTCAACTGTTTAATGAACAGGAAAATAATGCCATTCCAATCATTTATGGCGTTGTCACCTCAGGCAATATTTGGCGATTCCTCAAACTCGAAAAAAATGTCGTCCATATCGATAAAGTAGAATACTACATCAACCAAATTGCCGAAATTCTCGCCATCCTAATCAGCATGGTCAAACCCTAAAAAGCTATGATTCAAATCATCAATCAATCCTCCTAAAATGACATCCCCCCCAATCAACACCAAAGTTTATGCGCCTAACCTCCATTGCTTCGCCTTTCAACGGTTAGCAGACAATCCTAATCATCTCTGGGATTATTACGAGAACGAAATTAAACCAGAATTTAGTCTGGATTCACTCAAAATCAAAGACAATATTGCCCCCGATCAAAAAGCCTATCTTAATCCAAATAGCCCCGGCCAGGTTTTCCAAGACTTAAAAGGCAAACTATCAGAACATTCTATTACCGGGTTAGCTTGCCCCCTCTTGCTTTATGATAGCTATGGCCTCGCCCTCAACCTCCGGATTCCTGAAAAACAAGACAATCAACCCACCAATCCCGTTGATTTAGGAATTTTTGCCCAGTTTAACCCAAACCAGATTTTCTGCCCTGAACAATTTAACAGTAACCTCGGCCAAACGATTCTCCTCACCGCTTGGCTGATTCATCCCGAACAACATCAACGGGAAAATTGGCCCAAGATTGCCCATCAAATCATCAAAAATTTTCTAGGGGGTCAAGATGTCCCGCCCCTGTATCAATCGGGGCAACTGTTCGGTAGCCCCATTTATGAATATGGTTCTCCTAAATCTGCCGATGCTCAGGGGAAAATTGCCCATTATTTGGTTTGGCTGTTTATTGATGACACCGCCGATCATTGCTTAGGAAAATGTTATCTAGATTTGATCGATCTGTGGTTCTATCGCCAGAAAATTACCACTGCTTACCACTATAGCCGCCTAGAATTTGCGGAACTTAAGGAAAAATATGAAGAAATTAGGCAAAATGTGCGGATGATTCATCAAGATCTACCAGATTTTGACCAAAATTCTCAATTATCTCAACAGCATCTAAGGGATCTCAAACAAAAACTGAAAACCTTACCCAAACTGGATCTAGACTATACGGATAAACTCACGCCGTTTCAGAATCGCGCCCTCACCCTCGAAATTAATACCCACGATTATCAGGTCAAACTAGAGCGGATTGCTGCCCAAACCAGCCCCCAGGATTTAACAATCCTTGCGGTATTTGGCGAGAAAATTACCGTCACGTTTCAGCGTCAAATTGCTGATGATTTAGGGTATTTTGATCGAGGTTCCCATTTGGTGGAAAAAGCGATCGCCTCCATTCGTGGCATCGTCGAAATTGACCAAGCAGAATGCGATCGCACCCTCCAAGACCATATTCAAGCCATCGGTGTGGGCATTGCCGCAGGGGCGATCGCCGCCTCCACTTCAGCCCTCATGCTAGAGCCTTGGCATGACCCCCAAGGGGAAAAACTGGAATCCCCGATCGCCCTTCCCCATCCCCTCCGGATTGCACTGGTTTTCAGTGGATTTTGTTCCTGGGGGGCGTGGCGTGTGGCGCAATGGTGGATTCGGCGGCAGCTCTAGCGAAAAACCGGGTTGGTGCGAGTAGATACGCAACGACCCGGTTTTTAAGCTGTTATCGTAGCAGTCAGTATTGTTAGGACGTTAAATCCGAAACCCTCTCCTGGTGGGCATTGCCCACCCTACGCGATGTCCTAATCACCCTAAATCGTGGTGATGTCTTTTTCCTTAATGACGAGAATCTCCTCCACACGAGCCGTGTATTTATCCGTCAGTTTTTGGATCTGGTCTTGGAGATTCCGGGATTCATCTTCGGAAATATCCGAGCTTTTTTCCTGCTTGCGCACCTGCTCGATCGCATCCCGACGGATATTGCGGATCGAAACCTTGCCCTCTTCCGCCAAATTCTTCACCTGCTTCACCAATTCCTTACGGCGATCGCTCGTCAACGGCGGAATATTCAAGCGGATCACCTGACCATCATTATTGGGGGTGAGACCAATATCCGAAAGACTGATCGCCTTTTCAATCGCCCCCATACTGGTGCGATCGTAGGGCTGAATGAGAATTGTAGTTGCTTCCGGTGTACTGATATTGGCGATCTGCTTCAGCGGCGTTTCCGCCCCGTAATATTCCACCGTAATCCGGTCGAGTAGATTTGTACTGGCTCGTCCCGTGCGGATGGTATTGAAATTGCGTTGAGTCGCCTCAATCGCCTTTTGCATCAAGTCTTCAGTTTCAGCTAACATCACAGTTACCTCCTACAGTGGTTCCAATCGGCTCCCCCTTGACGGCCCGGACAATATTGCCCGGTATCGACAGGTTAAAAACCATAATCGGAATATTGTTTTCTTTACAGAGAGCGATCGCCGTCCCATCCATCACCCGCAGATCATGACTCAACACATGGTTATAGGTGAGGGTTTGATAGCGGCGAGCATTGGGATTCGTTTTCGGGTCGGCATCGTAAACCCCATCCACTTTTGTGGCTTTGAAAATGACATCCGCATCAATTTCCGCCGCCCGCAACGCCGCCGTTGTATCCGTGGTAAAGAAAGGATTTCCAGAACCTGCCCCAAAAATCACCACTAACCCCCGATCCAGATGGCGAATGGCTCGCCGCCGGATATAGGGTTCGGCTATTTCCTGCATGGCGATCGCCGTTTGGACGCGGGTGGCCACATCGATCCGCTCTAGAGCATCCTGGAGGGCAATGGCATTCATCACCGTGGCCAACATTCCCACATAATCCGCCGTCGCCCGATCCATCCCCGCCGCTGAAGCCTTCACGCCTCGGAAAATATTGCCGCCCCCGACCACGATCGCCACCTGGACACCACTGCGAATCACATCCGCAATTTCTTCCGCAATACTCGCCACCACGGTGGGATCGATCCCGTACCCTAAATCCCCCATCAAAGCTTCCCCACTGAGCTTCAGTAAGACTCTTTGGTATGTCATCGCCTAGTACCTTGTGTTGGATCTAGATTTGCCTCAACTACCATAGCAGGTTTTTGTCCCTCCCTCAGGAGAGGGCAAGGCTGTTGGTCATCCAGGGGCGAGTCTGTTTCAGTTTGTAGTGAGGACTGAAGTCCTCTCCCCCCGAGTTGGCAAGATTGCAGCACTCATCCCTTTGGCGATCGCCGTCCAATTTGCACCCCTACCCCTGTCAATGAAAACCCAATTCCGGATTAGGATGCACCGATGAGGATGAAGCCCGCCCAATCGACGGGATTGGGGTATTGTTGGCGGGTGATCAGCATCGCTTGGCGGAGGGCTTGGGCTTTATCGGGGTTTTGGCGCAATTGGCGATAAAAGGCAGTCATTAAAACGGCGGTGGGAGCATCGGGAATCGCCCAGAGCGAGACAACCACTGTATTCGCCCCAGCGGTAAGGAAGGCACGGGATAGCCCCACCACGCCATCGCCGGTAATCCTGCCCTGGCCGGTATCGCAGGCACTCAGCACAACTAAATCCGCTTGCAGGTTCAGGCCAGCAATAGCGCGACTGGTGAGAAAGCCATCATGGCCAGGGCTAGGGGCCAGGGCTAAGGCTCCGGGGAGATCAACGTTAACGACTCGCTCCCTGGCGAGGGCAATGCCAGCGGGAACGCCGTTAATTAGCACATTGGGGCCAATTAACACCGCGCCAGGATTGACAAAAACATTGCCCTGCCGTGCTGTGGGTTGTGCTTCCCCTAGAACTTCCCCGTAGGCATTGAGTTGGGAGTCAAGGGTGAGGAGGCCATGGGTGGCAAAGTGGAGAATGCTGGCGGATTCGATTTGGGGGGCGATCGCCCTCCAACTTGCCCCGGCTCCTAAAAAAGGCGTAACATTCAACAACGCCGCCACATCAACGGCTTCCGCCTCTGCACCGGGTAAATCCGCCAAGATACCTTGCTCCGGTAATTCCGGCATCGTCGGATTGCCGACAATCACCGCCGGGCCAAAGTGGGTACGGGGGGGACGAGTTAAGGCCAAGGTTTGAATCGCCGGAGCAACCCGCACCGTATGGCGATCAATGAGATAGTTTCCTTGGCTATTCCGCAAAGCAGCAAAGGGAACCAACAGCAGCGCATCCTGAGGGATAAACGTCACCGTTGCCAGGGGATCAGTGGGGAGTTGATCGGCAATGGGGTCAATGAGTAAGTGGTAGAGATATTCCGGGGCAGTGTTGCCGGGGAGCGTCACCGCCGGTAAACTGCGGGCGCGACGGCCAATCACTTGAGCGCGGGCAGAATGGACAAATTCCCGCAGGGAGGGAATCCCCACCCCGGCTAGATCGACGGTGCGAAACGTCAGTTTTCCATCGGGAGCAATCACCCAAACATAGAGGGTGGTGGGGACGTTGGCCTCCGTTCCCAGGACGCGCACTTCATCCCCAACGAGGCTATAAACCACAAAGGTGGTGTTTTCCTTTCGCGCCGTGGCTTGTATCCCTGCCAAATCTAAGGGCGGGGGAGCGGTTTGGCTATAATTGCGCACCAATTGTTCAACGAGGGACTGGGCGCGGCTGGCTTCAGTAGCCACGAGGGCCTCGGCAAATTTCCCCTGAGCGACGAGGGTTTTTTGCCAAAGGCGATAGGTGTGGGCCTGTTGCTCAAAGAGGGTGACTTGTTCTAAATCGGTTTCACGGTTACGCAAGGCTTCCCAATCGGCGATCGCCCCCTCTAAAAGCCCCTCAGCCCGTTCATACTCCCCCAATTCAAACAGAGCTAGGGCTAAGTTGGAGAAGGAAAGGGGGGAAGGGCGACCCTCCATGGCGATTTCTGTCGAGATCACCTGTTCCCAAAGACGCACTGCCCAGCGATAATCTCGGCTTAACAGGACGGCTTTAGCTAAACCGATTTGGGCGGTGGCGATCGCCTGTGGATCCTCCGCTTGTTCCCCTCGACGTAGGAGTTCCTCGTAAGTGCGGATCGCCCCTGACCAGTCTCCCGCTTCCAGTTGTTGCAACCCTTGGGTATCGAAGGGAAACGGATCAACGGGTTTCGCCGTTACGAACATTGGCACAGGAGCCGCCAGCCCAGGGGGGCTAGCAACAAGCAAGAACGCAAGACTGAGGGGAAAAAACATCAACAGCCATCCAAGGAGAATTATCTCTCAGCTTATGCGCTGTGGAAAATTTTGCCCATCGGGTTTGATTATTTAAATTTATGAATGGCTTCTTCAAAGCCTTTGCTGACTTCCTCCCAGGCACTTTGTAAACCCAATTGAACACTTTCCCACGCTTCATCGCTAGAATGTTTGAGATTTTCCAGGTTCTGCGCCATCTCTTCGCGCTTGGTGTTTAGTTCCTCAATTTTTTGGCGTAAGTTGGCTTGAGCATTGGCCCCAGATTGATCAGCCTTTGCTTTAAGCTCATCAAGCTTTGCACCCCAATCTTTCAACTGAGTTTCCATTTGACCCTGATGGGCATCACGATTTTGAAGCGTTGCTTGACTAGTTTGATTTGTTTGATTAATCATGTTGATTTTTCCTTGATCATGTTTTCGGTGAACAAAACCAACCTAACACATTCATTCGTTGAACTGCAACGTGGGACTAAATCTTTAAAAATGATCAAATTTCACCTTTGGTTAGATTAAGAATCCATCCTGAGGAAGAAGTCAAAATATACAGGTTCTTATACAACCTACAGCAAAAAAGTGATCGTCATTCGGCGTAAATCATGGAATTTTCTAGAATGATCCTGTGGTTGATAGAGGCAGAATGCCAATTTGCCTTCAAGAACAAAATTGAATTGCTATAGTAGTGTTAGTCAAGGATACAGCTTGTTCAGTAATGATATGCCCTCACCCTAAATCCCTCTCCCGGAACGGGAGAGGGACTTTGAGATCGTTTTATTTAACTCGTGAAAAGGCTGTATTAGCCCACTAGCATCCATGATTTTCCGCATTGTTCATTCAGGAATTACCAAGCAATGGCTCAACCCAACGGTGTGATGATGCAATACTTCCATTGGTATCAGCCCGATGATGGCAGTTTGTGGAAACAAGTCAAGGATACAGTGGAAGAGTTAGCGGCTTTGGGTGTCACATCCCTATGGTTGCCACCGGCCTATAAAGGGGCAGCGGGAGGATTTGATGTCGGTTATGGGGTCTACGACCTTTTTGACTTGGGAGAATTTGATCAAAAGGGTTCGATTCGCACCAAGTATGGCACAAAAGATGAATATTTGGCGGCGATCGCCACTGCCCACAAGGCCGGAGTCCGCATTTATGCTGATATCGTCTTTAACCACAGATTAGGCGGAGATGAAGCTGAAGAAGTCAAAGCTACACCCTTCAATCCTGACAATCGCGGGCAAGCCATTGGCGACTATCAAACCATTAAAGCTTGGACTCACTTCAACTTTGCCGGTCGTCAGGGCAAATATTCAACGATGGAATGGCATTGGTGGCATTTTAGTGCTGTTGATCACAACTCCTACAATCCCGATGAACAGGCTATTTATTTATTTGAAGGGAAATCCTTTGATAACCATGTCGATTTAGAAAAAGGTAACTTTGATTACTTAATGGGCTGTAACCTTGATATGGATCATCCAGAGGTACTGGGTGAACTTGAATATTGGGGAGAATGGTATGTTAAGACGACTCAAATTGATGGGTTTCGCTTTGATGGGGTTAAACATATTCAACCTGAATTTTTCGTCAAATGGCTCAATGCAGTGAGTGAAAACACCCAAAAAGAGATCTTTTCCGTCGGTGAATATTGGTCTTACGATGTCAACGCGCTGCACTACTTTATTTCAATGACAGACGGCCGGATTAGCCTTTTTGATGCGCCGCTTCACTATAATTTTCACCTCGCGAGTAAAAAAGGAAAAAATTATGATCTCCGTCAAATTTTCGACCATACCCTCGTTAAAGAAAAACCGACCCTCGCCGTCACCCTCATTGATAACCACGATTCTCAACCCCTACAGTCTTTAGGGCACCTCGATTAATTCCATTTTATTGAGACTGATATCACTTTATTGAGAACTAGGTACGAGTCTTCAAGGGTTTCAGCCACCAATAAATCTATTTTTCGAGGTGCCCTTTAGAATCTGTCGTTGAAAGTTGGTTTAAACCCTTAGGCTATGCGTTAATCATGCTACGGGAAGCGGGTTATCCTTGCATTTTTTATCCAGATTACTATGGCGCATATTATCAAGATTATGGCAAAGATGGCAATGAATATGAAATTTGGATGAATAGCCATCAATGGTTACTAGATCGGTTTCTGAAGGCACGGAAAACCTATGCCTTTGGCGATCAATATGATTATTTTGATCATCCCAATTGTGTCGGTTGGACGCGACTGGGAACGGAGGAAAATGCCGGAGCCATGGCGGTGTTGATGAGTAATGGTGATGATGGCACAAAATGGATGGAGGTGGGGATTCCCCATGCCACCTATATTGATATTACTGAAAGTATTAAGGAATCCATTACCACCAATCAAGATGGCTGGGCAGATTTTCGCTGTCATGGTGGGGCTGTTTCTGTGTGGATTCCTGCGGATTGGGCGGATACGATTACAACCTAGACTCCTTGGGCCATTGCAACATCCATTAGGGATAAAGGGAGGAGGCATCGGCGGGGGGGTCTTCCTGAAGCAAGGTGTTGAGTAGGAGCGTGGGAGGTTGTTTGTGGGGCCAGGCGAAGGCATGGCGAAACGCAGCATCTTGACAGGCTTGGAGTTGGCGGAAGTTGATAATATCGTGGGTGAGGAGGTTTTCGTATTCAAAGGGGAGACGAACATTGTGTAAACCGGCATTATCGGTACAGATGGCGATATCGACCCCAGCATCAAAACAGCGTTGAAAGACCTGTTTTAAATCTGCCAATTCTTTTAAGGCTCCGGTTTGAAAATAGGTGGTGGGGCAAACTTCTAAACATTGATTTCGAGCCGCCACTTCTCGCAATAATTCCGGGTGTTGGAGGGGGATTTGAATGCCGTGGCCGATGCGGTTGAGGTAGGGTAACAGTTGAGGATGGCAGCCGTTGGCGGTTTCGTAAAGGTGGCCGGTGGTTTTGACCCCGTGATTTTGGGCATATTTAAACAGCTTCACCAGTTCATCGAGGCGATCGCCATAATGGTTATCCCCCCCCGCCACATCCACCGCACAAACTAAATCGGGGTTATGAATCGCTAAATCAACGATCGCCCGATTAACGGCATAGGGGAGCCGGACGTGCATACAGAGGATCTGGGGCGTGATGATCGGATGCTCTACCCCCTCCATGGCTTTAGCGACCACTTCGACAATTTTCTGCATTTGGGCGATGCGATCGCCCTCTCCCAATTCCGGATTGGTGCGGTAATAGGGGGTGTAGCGTAGTTCTAAATAGGCTAGATTTTCAAATACATAGGCTCCCCGTAGCAGCCGATAAATAAAGTAGGGCAATGTGGTTTCGGTTTGCACACTTTCCACCAAAGTATGGAGTTCTAAATACTCATCCAACGTTTCCCTCGGACGGGTATAAAAATCTTCAAACTCCTCATATTGCGGGAAACGCTGGGATAATTCTGCCTCGTAGCGTTGGAAGTACCGCCAAAGAATGCGGGGAACCACGGAGCCGCCAAGGTGACGATGGAGTTCTGCGTATAGGGCCATGGCTACTGAGAAAGGGGATTTTCCCCAGTGTACAGAAAAGTTTGAGTTCAGATGGTGCGTCAGCCGTTAAGGGACTCGTTGACATTCTGGGTTGATCGATCTGACGCACCCTACGCTTGAGGGGTGTAGGGTGCGTCGGATTACAGCATTGAGGACGGAACGGTTAAATTTTGCCTGACGCACCGTTGACTTCCCCCCTGGCCTTAATAATCACTGTCGGCAATGCAAATTCCCTGACATTTAATCCCATTCGTGGCGGTGCGGCGACAATGGGGACAGAGGATTTTTTCTGAGGTTGGGGGCGTTGGGGGAGGCGTTGGTGGGGGTTGGGGGGTTGGGGATGTCGTCATGGGTCAATCCAGTTATCGCGGTGTAGGGGCGTTGGCGTAAGCCTGCCGGAGGCACAAAAATGTTGCGCCCCAAGGGGCAAAGGATGATCATCCCTTGCGGCGAATCGTTTTCACTAATTTTTGCAAAAATTCCGCTGTTAACTTACGAAACGCCCGCGCCCCGATCGCCTTCGGGTTATTGATCACCACGGGCTGATGATCCTCTACAGCTTTGGCCACATCGACATTTTGGGGGATTTCCGTCGCAAAAATATTGCTCTGGCCAAACTCCTGTTCTAGCCGCTGTTTGACCTTCAATTCCATATTGCTGCCTTGACCCCTGGCGGTGTAGGCCACGCCGATTAATTTGATTTTGGTGCGATCGCTCTCCTGTAATTGCTTGACCCGAGATTCCAATTGGCCAATCCCCACCACCGATAACGGCTCTGCCCTCGCGGGGATCAGGTAAAAATGACTTGCTAATAAAGCACTGCGGGTGATCAAATTATCCCCCGGTGGAAAATCGATCAGGATCAGATCATAATCTCGCAAAATCGGCTTGAGAATCATCCGCATCAGATGGTTTTCGACCCGATTCCATGTTTTTTCATAGCTTTGCTGGTTGGCGATCGCCTTACTATTAATCAAAGCCGAAAGCAAATAATCATCAAATAAATCCACATCCCCGGCTAAAATATCCAAACCCTTCAAATCACAAACATTGCGATAAATCGCCTCCTGCACCGTCAAAGGATGGCCAATTTCCGCCTGAATCGTTTGATTCACCAAGGTTTTGAGCGTCCGTCGTTCCCGCTTCAACTTGGCAAAATATAAAGGTGACATCACACTTAACGTCGCATTCACCTGGGTATCGAGATCGACAATTAACACCCGCTTTTGATAATCCCGCGCCAAACAAGCCGCAACATTAACCGTGACCGTGGTTTTGCCCACGCCCCCTTTCATATTGACAATTGAAACAAGATATCCCATCGGCGTTTGCAAGTGGGTGGCGCGGGGTTAGTGGAAGCTCAAGACTCCAGTGCATCCCTCTCACCCTGCTCATCGTAGCTCAGGTTAACCCAGATTTTGCCCTCTCGGAGGAGATCCACCGGGAATCTCGGCCTGCAATGGGGAGATTGTGTCAAACTAACCAAAGATATTCCTGTTTTGTTGATTGACGCTGAATTTTGACCCATGAGTGAAGCCTCCCCCAGCCCGTTCCCAGTTTCACGGCGCACCGTTCTCAAAGCGGCCGGGTTCGGTGCGATCGCCGCAGGCATTGGCTATTCTCGCCTCACCAAACCCCAACCCACCCCCTATCAACCGGATACCCTCGACCTCCCCACCCACCTCTCCACCCCGAAAACCGTGACGGTGATCGGGGCAGGATTAGCGGGGCTAGCGGCGGCCTATGAATTAAGCCAGCGGGGTTTTATCGTGACGCTGTTGGAAAAATCCCCCCATTTGGGCGGGAAAATTGCCAGTTGGGAAATTGCCGTCAATGGGGAGACGTTCCGCATGGAGCATGGTTTCCATGGCTTTTTTCCCCAATATTACAATCTCAAGGCTCTGGTCACTGAACTGCAAATTGAGGATCATTTTAAATCCCTGGATTTCTATTCCCTCGTGTTCCGTGATGGCACTTATCAGCCGGAGGTGTTCCGCCCTAGTCATTCGGCATTTCCTTGGAATATCGTTGATTTGGCCATTGCCTCCCCCAATCGGTTCCGCTGGGGCATCAACCTCACCCATTGGAAGCATTTACAGGTATTCCACGCCATTACCGGGTTTCGCATGCCCCGGACGTTTGAAAATTTTGATGCGATCGCCGTCACCGATTGGGCGAAAAGCGATTTTCCCCAAGGCCTCTATGACCTCTATTTCCTCCCCTTTGCTAAATCGAGCTTGAATGCCCCGGATCAACTCAGCACTGGGGAACTGTTGCAATTTTTCCATTTTTACTTTTTCGGCAATCCCGAAGGGTTAGCCTTTAACGGCACAGTCGATGATATGGGGACGAGCTTAGTCCAGCCGATGGTGCGGGCCATTGAGGCCAAGGGGGGGCGGGTGATCCCCGAAGCAACGGTACTGGATTGGCATTGTCAAGGGGAGCAGATCCGCCAATTAACCTATCAAACCGGCAACAGCGAGCCGACGGTTCCCTTTTGGGTGGAGCGGAATCCTCGGCTTACGGATGGGGAATTTTACGGGGCGGGCGATCGCCTCTACCTGGCCCAAACCCCAAAACGCGCCCTCTCCCTCACCTGCACCCACCAAGGTTGCACCGTCCAACCCCAAGCCGATGGCTCTTTCCTCTGTCCCTGCCATGGGGCGCGGTACGATGCCGAGGGGAAAGTTATCCAAGGGCCAGCGCAGCGGGATTTAACCCCCTTAAAGATTGAGGAGCGGCAGGCAGACCGGGCGCAATTGGTAGCCATGACTCCCACCCCCAACCCCACCCAAACCCTCACCACCGACTACTACATCCTCGCCACCGATGTTCCCGGCGCACGCCATCTCTTTGATCGCCTCACCGGCTCCGTTAACCCTGAACTCAGCAGTCAAATCGCCAACCTTGCCGTTGCTGACCCCTTTGCCGTTGCCCGGTTTTGGTTAGATCGAGATTTTGCTTGGGAGCATAGTAACTTTGCCTCCCTCTCCGGCTATGCCCTCACCGACAGCATCACCCTTTACCACCGCATTCAGAATCAATTTATCGAATGGGCGCAACGCACCGGCAACAGCGTCGTTGAACTCCACGCCTACTGTTACAAAGAAGATCAATTTCCCACCCAGCAAGCCCTCCTCGACACGTTCGAGCAGGAACTCTACGAAATTGTCCCCGATTTAGCCGGGGCCACCGTCCTCCATCGGGAACTGGTCAACCAAAAAAACTTCTCCGGCTACCCCCCCCACAGCTACGCCCAACGCCCCAGCACCACAACCCCCATCCCTAACCTGATGCTGGCGGGGGACTGGGTAAAAATGCCCTTCCCCTGTGGTTTAATGGAGCGGGCCATTAGTAGCGGTTTGCTCGCCGCCAATGGTGTTTTGCATCAGGAAGGGTTACAGCGGCGATCGCTCCTCACCGTCAACCCTGAGGGCATTTTCCAGATCTAGCCCCCCATGGCGATCGTCCACCCTCCCCCAAAGGCTGAACCAAAAACATCGTTAAAAACACAGCAGCATTGGAAAAATACCCCTATGCTGAACTCGATAGTGGGTTTTAGCCCCATCGCCCCCTTTAGAGAGAAAAGATTATGCTCAATAAAATTGAAGATGCGATCGAAGACATTACCGCCCGGGAGATCCTCGATTCCCGTGGCAAACCCACCATTGAAGCGGAAGTCTTGCTCGAAAGCGGGGCCTTTGGCCTTGCCCAAGTCCCCAGTGGTGCATCTACCGGCACATTTGAAGCCCACGAACTCCGGGACGGTGAAAGCCGCTACGGTGGTAAAGGCGTGTTAAAAGCCGTGCGCAATGTCAATGAAAAAATTGCCGATGAATTGCGGGGCATGGATGCCTTGGATCAAGTGGGCCTTGATCACGCCATGCTCAAACGGGATGGCTCCCCCAACAAGTCCAACCTAGGAGCCAATGCAATCCTGGCCGTGTCCCTGGCCGCCGCCAAAGCTGCCGCCCAATCCTTGGGCCTCCCCCTCTACCGCTATCTCGGCGGCCCCCTGGCGAATATCCTGCCCATCCCGTTTATGAACGTGATCAACGGCGGAGCCCACGCCAGCAATAACGTCGATTTTCAAGAATTCATGATTGTGCCGGTGGGTGCGCCCACGTTCACGGAAGCTCTCCGTTGGGGGGCAGAGGTGTTTGCCTCCCTCAGTGATGTGTTGAAAAAAGAGGGCTTACTCTCCGGTGTGGGGGATGAAGGGGGCTACGCGCCGAATCTCACCTCCAATAAAGCCGCCTTGGATATGCTCATGGCTGCCATTGAAAAGGCCGGATATAAGCCGGGGACGGAAGTCGCCCTCGCCATGGATGTAGCCGCCAGCGAGTTTTACAAAGAGGGTCAATACATCTACGATGGCACGCCCCACAGTCCGGCGGAATTCATCGATTATCTGGCAACCCTCGCGGCTCAATACCCGATTATTTCCATTGAAGATGGTCTCCATGAGGAGGATTGGGATAACTGGACGGCGTTAACCACAAAGTTGGGCGGTAAAGTCCAGTTGGTGGGGGATGATTTATTTGTGACGAACCCCACTCGGTTACAAAAGGGCATTGATACCGGGGCGGCGAACTCGATCCTGATCAAGCTCAATCAAATCGGCTCGCTGACGGAAACCCTGGAGGCGATCGCCCTTGCCCAATCCAAACAATACACCTGCATGATCTCCCACCGTTCCGGGGAAACGGAAGATACCACCATCGCCGATCTCGCCGTAGCGACGCGGGCCGGGCAAATCAAAACCGGCTCCCTCTGTCGGAGCGAACGGGTGGCGAAGTATAACCGCCTCGTGCGCATTGAGGAGGAATTAGGCGATCGCGCTCAATACGCGGGGGCGATCGGTCTGGCTCCGGGGGCGTAATCCCAGTTAAACCACAGGTACTAGACAGCAAGGGGCTTTTGCTCCTTGCTTTTTGGCGATCGCCTATCAAAACTTGATTAACAAAACTCTCATGATTAAAAATGATATCTGGATCAAAAAGATGGCCGATCAAGGGCTAATTACCCCTTTTGAACCTTCTTTAATTCGTCAAGTGGAGCAATTGCCCGTCATTTCCTACGGATTGAGCAGTTATGGTTATGATCTGCGCCTCAGTCCCCAGGATTTTCGGATTTTCCGCCATGTGCCGGGTACTGTTGTTGATCCGAAAAACTTTAACCCCAAAAATTTAGATTCTGTTGAACTCCACCATGATCAGAATGGTGATTTTTTCATTCTGCCCGCCCATTCCTATGGTTTAGGGGTTGCCCTGGAAAAAATCAATGTTCCTGATTATATTTCTGTGCTTTGTATTGGCAAATCAACCTATGCAAGAATCGGCTTGATTGCTAACCTTACCCCTGCCGAAGCCGGTTGGCGGGGTCATTTAACGCTAGAATTTTCTAATTCTTCCAGTGCAGATTGTCGCATTTATGCCAACGAAGGTGTTGTACAATTAATCTTTCTCGAAGGAGAACCCTGTGAAACCAGCTATCAAAAACGCCAAGGTAAATACCAAGATCAGCCGGAGCAGGTGATCGTCTCACGGGTTTAAAATTACAGCATTAGCGAAGAAAGTTAGGACATTCCGGTGGGCAATGCCCACCAGGAGAGGGTTTCGGATTTCTGAAACATTCTAATCATACTGACTACTGCTATAACTTCGATTCAACAGAGCAAAAAAGAGCAAAAAATGGATAAATTTCGCATCGAATTACTAGCCGCAACCCCTAATCCTCAGCAATTAATCTGGGCAGCAATGCATCAAGATTATAGTGAAGATGCGGTGTGTGATCAACTAGATAAGTTCCCCGATGAAGCCAAAGCTGGGGAATTAATTATCAAACATTTATTAGCAGGCAATAAGGGACATTTTGGCCCCTTGGAGCATCCCAGCATTACCGTTAATGTTTGTGGCTTTCCCCATTCAATGATGCAACAAATCCGCACTCACAGAGTAGGAATCACCTTCGATGTACAATCTTTTCGGTACTCAGGTACTAGAATTATTGATGTTTTAAAAAATAAACGGGAACTAGAAGATGTGTTTTACTTGCGGCCGGTGGGGGATTATGCGAATCGGCAGGGGAAAAAATATTACTATTCCCCAGAGCAGCGGCAGGCGGATTTAGATTGGTGTTTGGCGGCTTGTCAACGCTATGGAGAACATATTGCCGCAGGGATGGCCGAAGAACAGGCCCGATCCATTATTCCCTTTGATGTGCGGCAGCATTTTGTGATGAGTTGTAATGTGCGATCGCTCATGCACTTGCTCGATCTACGCTGGAAAAAAGATGCCCAACTGGAAGCACAACAATTTGCTGAATTACTCTTTGCTCAGTTTGAGGAGTGGACTCCGGCGATCGCCCAATGGTATCGCCAGAACCGTGCCCAAAAAGCTAAACTTTCTCCCTAAGTCATCGTTATGGAATCTCAATGGGGAGGGGGACAATCAAGATTGCTCCCTCTCCAATCAAGGTTCTCGTTGAGGATTAATCAGGAAACTTTACATTGATGGCAAAATCTGTCATCAATCTCAGGAGGGTCTAGATGGTGAATCATTGTCTAATCGATATTGGGGAAGGGGTGATTTGTCAACAGGAGCTAGAGGGGCTTTTAGGGTGTTGAGTAAGAATTCTACTTGGGCGATCGCCTCCCCCACCGTAGCCTTTTCCCTCCCTAAACTCTGGTAATAACCCTGATAACCCCATTGGCGATCATGCTGTTCTGGGTTCCCAAATGCTGGCCCTAATAAGACCAAAGTTTCCACTTTAAAAGCCGCCGCCCCATGCATCAACATACTGGAGTTACATAGCACCAAATCCGCCCCGGCTAAGAGGGCAAAGGTTTGACGAAGGCTCAATTGCCCGATCAGATTTGTGATGGGAAAGGGGTTAAAACGAGTTCCTTGAAGGCGATCGCCCTCCCCCCCCACCAACACTAACGCTAAATCCTGCCGTTGGCTCAAATGGGCAATGAGTGCCTGATAATTAGCCAATCCCCAATAGCGGGGATCAGAGCCGGAACCGGGGCCAATCACAATCTTGATTTTATCCATCCCCAACCCTTGCCATAATGCTTGTCCTTCCCCCTGTTCCGCCGCCGTCAGAAACAGTTGGGGACGACAGAGGGGCAACGCCGTCGCCCCCAAAGCCTCGGCAAAGCGGAGGGCAGACCGCCCCACTTGGATATCAGGATGATAGGGAATACAAAATTCCATCGCCCCTTCTCCCCCACCATAGCCGGCCACACCCCACCGCTGGGGAATTTTGGCCCGCAACAACAGCATTGCTCCCCAAAAACTGCCAAAAATATCAATACCTAAATCCGGTTTTAACTGTTTTAATGCGGCGATTTCGGGGGATTGGGCAAGATAGCGGAGGCGGTGGAAAAAAGTTTGTTGAGGGGCGGGAATACCTTTGTTAAACCAAGGGGCATTGATGGGTAAAATGTCATCCACATGGGGATTTTTCAGTAAAATAGGCCGCGCCCAATCCCCCACACCGACGGTAATCTTAACCATAGGATTTTGGTGTTTAAGGGCAGCAAAAAGCGGGGTAATGATTAATAGATCCCCTAGATCATTGTTGCGAAGAATAAAAATATGCTGGGGATGTTGGCAAGCAGGGGATGGGCTGAAAAAGCTCCAAATTTTGAGAATTAGATTAGTGATTGTGTTGAGGAAGGGGAAGGCGATCGCCCCCATTTTTCGCTTGGTCAGCATCGATTTGACAGCCCGGTTGACGAGGGTTTCAGCAAACATAGCCCAGAAGGTGGAAATTTTCAAGTTGGGCGATCGCCAATCCGACCGCTAAACTAATACAGAGCCTAATCCACAGCCGCCTAGATTTAGCGGCGTTTGCAGACCCCAATTTTTTATGAAACGTCGTCAACTGTTCACGTTCTTGGCAAGCTTGACCGGCTTCAGCGTCATCGCCGACTTCTCACGCACCCCAGCCCATTCCCTGCTTGAAAAACGCAAAAGCGAACCCCTGTTACGCTTTGTATCCCTAGGGGACTTTGGCACTGGCTCCTCGGCTCAGTACAATCTCGGCCAAGCCATGGCAGACTACCATGCCCAATTTCCCTATAACCTCGCCCTCACCGTCGGCGACAACATTTACAACGAAGGGGAAATTGAAAAAATTGAGCGCGTCTTTGAAATCCCCTATGGTGAACTGCTACGGCGGGGCGTGAAGTTCCGCGCCACCTTGGGCAACCACGACATCCGCACCGCTAATGGCGATCCCCAAGTGGCCTACCCCGGTTTTAATATGGACGGTCGCTACTACACCTATACCGCCGGCCCCGCCCAATTTTTTGCCCTCGATACCAACAGTAATGCCGATTGGGAGCCGCAACTGGCTTGGCTAGACCGGGAACTTGCCGCCAGCCCCGCCCCCTGGAAAATCGTCTACGGCCACCACAACATCTATAGCTCCGGCCACTACGGCGTGAACGAAAGCCACTGGGCGCAAATCCTGAAATTCTGCTTTAAACGCTACGGTGTGCAACTCTACATCAACGGCCATGACCATCACTACGAGCGCACCATCCCCATAGAAGGCACAACCTACCTCACCACCGGGTCAGGGGCGGGCTTGCGGCCGGCGGGTCGTTCTCCCTGGACGGCCTATAGTGCTTCTCGTTTAGGTTTTGGGGCGATAGAGATTTACCCCGATGATTTAGTAATTCGTGGCATCGGCCCCGATGGGGAAATCTTTGATCAAGGGGTCATTTCCCGTTCGTAGTCATCCTGTGGGGGCGAAAAATTTTTCGCCCCTACTCGCAACCTGCGATTTTTAAACGTAACCCCCTACGCATTGCGACTTTCGATCGCCCACCGCGCCAATTCCGTCCGATTACTCAAGTTCGTTTTATTGAGCATATTGGAAACATGGCTTTCCACCGTGCGCTGGCTTACTTTCAGGTTAATCGCCACCTCCCGGTTCGACATCCCTTGCGCCACCATCTGCACCACTTCTAACTCCTTGGGGGTGAGGGTGACATCATCAGGAACCTGAATAATGGGGGTGACATCTGCACCGCGAGAATGTTGCAGGAGGCGATCAGCCTGCTTGAGGGAAGATTCCACCTGTGCCACCAATTCCTCCGGCTCAAAGGGTTTCACCATATACACATCCGCCCCTTTACTTAAACCTTTGACCCGATCTTGACTTTGGCCTTTTGCTGAGAGGAAAAGAAAGGGAATCCAGCGGGTTTTGATATTACTACGGACATTTTCTACGAAGGTATAACCGTCCATTTCCGGCATCATGATATCGCAGATAATCATATCGGGATCAGCATCTTCGAGGACATTGAGGGCGGTTTTGCCGTTATCGGCGGTGATCACCTCATAGCCGCGAAACTCTAAATAATCTTTGACCAAAAGAATTAAATTCGGGTCATCGTCGATCAGTAAAAGTCTAGTTTTGGGGGTGGGTTTGGGTTCTTTCATGGCCTGAGGAGCAGAATCACAATAAATCACAATATCGATGGGGATAGGGCGATGGGTACGCTAACGCGGATCGCCCCGACTGGAGTCGCGATAAAAACCCCCTATTTTCTATTATGTCTTGCTTGTTGCCCAACGCAACCATCACGGCGCAATTTCCGCCCTCGCCTCCGGTTCACCAAGCGGATGAGTACAAATAACGTATTCTTCCACCACTTCCCCTTTCAATAAATGGCGTTGAATAATTTCCTCAATCACCGGGGGCGTGGCTTGGCGATACCACACCCCATCGGGATAAATGAGCAAAATCGGCCCCTGGGCGCAAATCCGCAGACAATCCGCCTTACTGCGCAGAATGCAGCCGGGTTTGCCCGCTTGGGGGCGATCTAAGCCCAATTCCTTTAACCTGCCTTTCAGGTATGCCCAAGCCGTAAGGCTTTCGACCACGGGGCAGCATTTCGGCTTACTGGGGTCGGTGCAGAGGAAAATATGGCGTTGGGCTTGGGGAATGCCGAGGGATTGGATGATGGGGGTGAGTTCTGAGTTCATGGGGGGAAGTGGGAAGTGGGAAGTGGGAAGTGGGAAGTGGGAAGTGGGAAGTGGGAAGTGGGAAGTGGGAAGTGGGAAGTGGGAAGTGGGAAGTGGGAAGTGGGAAGTGGGAAGTGGGAAGTGGGAAGTG
>Ga0316611_1000224_pt1 | contig 21314 bp, 16 predicted proteins | sample MIS2016202_MG_FD_207675 | JGI IMG/M metagenome (GOLD analysis project Ga0316611, IMG submission 207675) | Microbial mat bacterial communities from Middle Island sinkhole, Lake Huron, Michigan, United States - MIS.2016.202 | ecosystem: Environmental > Aquatic > Freshwater > Lake > Sediment... | reverse complement strand
TCAGAAACCATTGAACAAGGAAATAAAAGTGTTGATAGTACCGATGATATTTTACTACCGCCGCCGCCATCAGAAGTTAATTTAGTAATTTAAAAGCATGAGAAGACTCCCGATTTATTTTTTAATTGATGTTTCAGAATCCATGATTGGTGATGAAATTCTTCAAGTAGAAGAAGGAATAGCAACTATTATTCAAGAATTAAAAAAAGACCCAACTTCTATAGAAACAGTATGGATTTCTGTTATCGTTTTTGCAGGGCAAGCCAAAACAATTATTCCCTTGCAAGAAATTATTAGCTTTTATCCACCAAAATTTCCAATAGGTAGCGGAACCTATTTATCCAGAGGTTTAGGACATTTAATGTATGAACTTCGTAAAAATATAGTAAAAACAACATTAGAAAAAAAAGGCGACTGGAAACCTATTATTTTTCTTTTTACAGATGGTGTTCCAACAGATAATCCAAGTACTGCGATTGAAGAATGGAAAAAAGAATGGGCAAAAACAGCAAACATGGTTGCTATTTCTTTTGGAGATGAAAATAATACTGCCATTCTAGACCAATTAACAGATAATGTACTTCTTTTTAAAAATACTGACTCAACATCCTACCAACAATTTTTTAAATGGGTAACTGATTCCATAAAAATGAGTAGTATGAGTATTCAAGAAAACAAAACAGGTTTTGAATTAGCCGATATAAATAATGATACTTTTCTCGATCCTAAAGAATTAAAAAACAAACCTCCCATACAATACGTTGATGAAAATTTTGTAGTAATTACTGGTATTTGCCAAAATTCAAAACGCCCCTATCTAATTAAATATAAAAAAGAAATTGTAGAGTCTAGCATAGGTTATGGTTTGCAAACACGCCAATATAGATTAAAGGGCAGCTATGCCTTAGATCATTCCTATTCCGAACTTTCTGCTGAAGACTATATTCCAAAAAAAATAAATACAGAAGAAATTGTTGGCGTACCTACATGCCCATCTTGTGGAAATCAAATTGCTTTGGCGATGTGCACTTGCGGCACAATTCATTGCATTAATACAGAGAAAATAAATAGCAATGGTACCATAAGTAGTTCATGCCCATCATGCAATATGAATGCAGAATATGGATTTGGTGACAGCGGATTTGATATAAACAGAGCACAAGGATAATATATGCAATCTGAAAATTATTTGAAATCAATATTACAAATTTCAGATAATCAATCATCTAATTTTCAAGATTTTATAAAAGAAACCAATGCATTACAAATCACAGAAGAAATAATATCAAAATTTGAATATTTGAAAGAAATTTGGAAAATTAAAGAAAAAAAAGGAGATATTGAAAGACAGCATATAACTATTCCTAATGCAAAAATTGGAAAGCAATATCAAGCTAAATTAGATTTTAACGAATTACATTGGGAAGATTTTTTTTGGTTTGAAATAATAGGTTTGGAAAGTTTTGGCTTACATTTCAACAATCAAACACATCATATAACAGGTGTCCCAAACGACAGTGGAGAGGCTTCATTCCAAATAAAATTTAAATTACACGAAGCAGATGAAGTAAATTCCAAGAAAATTAATTTTTACATAAATCCCGACCCAAAAACTTTATTTAAAAACAATCCAAGTGATACATCAGATGAATTTTGGAAAGAAGATAATAAAAATTTTTGCAAAAAAATTGAAGATAAATCCCTAATTATTTCATCAAAAAGAGGAAGATCGCACGCACATAATGATGGTTTTAGAGAAGATGATTTTTTGTATAATGAAATTCAAGACACACAATGGCATCTTATCTGTATTTCAGATGGAGCAGGAAGTGCAAAATTTTCAAGAAAAGGATCGGCTTTGGTAGTTGAAAAAACAAACACCTATTTTAAACAACAAAGTAGTGTAGAAAGTTTAAAAAAAATAGATAATTTAATAGATAATTTATCTGAAAATGTAGATGAAATACATGAGATTTCACAAAATTTTCTACTTGAATGTGCAGCTTTTGTACACGACGAGATTAAAGAATTTGCAATTTCTAAAAACTCAACTATAAAAGATTTTCATGCAACTCAAGCTTTTGTTTTAGTGAAAAAACACCAAAAAGGGTATGCAATTTTGTCATTTGGTATTGGAGACTGCCCAATAAATGTTTTGTATGATGAATCTGATAAAGTAATACTTTTAAATGATTTAGATATTGGAGAATACAGTGGTGGCACATGGTTTGTTACCTCTGAAGAAATTTTTAAAAACAGATACACTATTAAAAACAGAGCAAAGTTTTCATTTTTTAATGATTTTCAATATCTTTTTTTAATGACAGATGGAATATATGATCCAAAATTTTCAGTAGAAAATCAATTAAATAACATACAAAAATGGAAAGATTTATTAGTAGATTTACAAGGCGAAAATGAAGATAAAGTTAAAGTTGATTTTTCATTACCCATAGAAGATACTTTAAATAAATTAGACCAATGGATGGATTTTTGGAGCCCTGGTAATCATGATGATAGAACCGTAGCTATTATATATTAGAATCTAAATAAATGAACCAAACTAAAATAGTTTTTTCAATAATAGACCCATCAAAATCCTATCAATTCATAGATAATGGAAACCCAAAAAGTGGTGCGATGAAAGATGTATATTTCAGTCCAGATAAAACTTACATTGTTGGTATTTACAAAAAACATCAAGATAATAATTCGATAGAAAGATTAAAAAAGATTGTCACACAATATTATAATTCAATGTTTAACAATGAATTAAGCGACTATTATAAAAGCTTGTTTTGTTGGCCAACTGATGTTATTCAATATGAAGGAAAAATAGGTTTGATTGCCCCATTTTATCATAGAAATTTTTTCTTTCAAAAAGGATATGCAAACAATGATTTAATAAAAGGAAATGAAAAACAAGGTCTTTGGTTTGCACAATCCAAATTCCGAAATAAAACTTTTCCACTTTGTTTGGATTCTTCAGAATTAGGAGATTGGCTTAGCTATTTTCAAATTGCATTAAATATAATAAGAGGTGTAAAAAGGTTACATTCCTGCGGATTAGCACATTCAGATTTATCTTATAAAAATATATTAATAGATCCATTAACAAAAACAGCTGTTATTATTGATATAGATGGCTTGGTAGTGCCTGGTTTATTTCCACCTGATGTTTTAGGTACAAAAGGTTTTATTGCGCCAGAAGTATTAGCTACAAAAAACTTAAACAAAGACGACCCAAATAGAAAATTACCAAATAGATATACAGATTTACATGCATTAGCGGTAATGATTTACAGATACTTATTATACCGCCATCCTTTAGAAGGAAGCAAAGTACACGATTTAGATCCAGAAATTGACGATACCCTTTCATTTGGTGAAAACGCTTTGTTTATTGAACATCCTTTGGACCATTCAAACAAACCAAAAATTGAAGATTTAGATAAAAGAGGTTTACCTTGGACTGATTGTAATTCAATACCATATACAATTACCGGTCCTTACTTAACTGAATTATTCAATAAATCATTTATCGAAGGATTGAAAAATCCACAATCGCGCCCAGTGGCAAATGATTGGGAACAAGCAATATTAAAAACCACTGATTTACTTCAACCCTGTGCAAACAAAATGTGCCAACAAAAATGGTATGTTTTTGAAAATACCAATAAACCAAAATGCCCATTTTGTGGTACTTTACATGAAGGAACACTACCTATTTTGGATTTATATTATCAATTTGAACCTGGCGTTTGGAAACCTGAAAACCACAGATTAATGGTGTATAATAATCAATATCTATTTCCATGGCATGTAAATAGAAATATTGTACGAAATGAACAATTAGCAGCTGAATTTAAAAAACCTGTAGGATACTTTACTTTTTATCATAATAAATGGGTTTTGGTAAATCAAAAATTAGAAAGTTTATATGATGCAACCGAAAAAAAAGAAATTCCAATAGGATCGATGATAGAACTTCAACCAGATAAAAAAATTCTTCTTTCAAAAGACGATGGAGGTAGATTAATTTTTATTACATTTGCTAACATTTAAAAATATAAATTATATGAACGACAGCATGATAAACCATCCAGGACTTATTGCAGGTTTTGGTATTGTAGTACTGATAATGTTACTATTAGATTTAGGTGTTTTCAATAAAAAAAGTCATGCAATTACCAACAAAGAAGCCATTACATGGTCTATTGTTTGGATAAGTATTGCCATGATTTTTAGTGGTGTTATATATCTTTTAATGGATTTTGAAACTTTTGCAAAATTCCAATCTGCGTATTGGATAGAAAAAGCATTGTCTGTGGATAATTTATTTGTTTTCATTCTCGTATTTGGCTTTTTTAATGTACCCAAAGAGGTACATCATAAAGTATTATTTTGGGGAATTATAGGAGCATTAGTTATGAGAGCCATTTTTATATTTTCTGGTGTTGAAATTATAAAACTTACTTATCTGCCTGATATGATTTTATTTGGCCAGACTGTTAGTATAAATGTAGTTCTTACTCTTTTTGGATTTTTTCTAATTTATGCTGGATATAAATCTTGGTTTACAGAAGATGATGATGATGAAAAAGATTTTAGCTCAAGTCCTGGAGCAAAAGTTGTTTACAAATTTTTTAAAGTTTCAAAAGAATATCACGGCGATAAATTTTTCACAATCGAGAATGGAATAAAAGTAGCTACCCCGCTTCTGGTAGTAGTAGGAGTAATAGAATTTACCGATCTATTGTTTGCAGTAGATTCTATTCCCGCCATATTTGCCATTGCACCTAATGATCCTTTTATCCTATATACATCTAATATATTTGCTATATTAGGATTACGATCATTTTATTTTCTATTGGCTAATTTTATTTATTTATTTTCAAAACTTAAATATGGTTTAGCTATCATTCTTGCCTTTATAGGTTTTAAAATGGTTATTTCTCCCTTTTTTCATATCAGCTCGCCTGTTTCATTATTTATTGTTTTAGGTGTTTTGATTCTTTCAGTTATCGCATCATTAATATGGAAAGAAAAGGAAGAAGAACATTCTTAATTTTCATTAAAAACTCTTTGTTGATTATCAGATTCAAAGTTATTTTGGCATAGATTTAGGCATCATTAAACTAATTGTTTTTTTACCCATAGAGGTCGCAGAGGTTTATTCTTTATGTTTTTTCCTTTGAAAATCAACCACATAGATATTGAACTTTTAGGTTTTATTGTCTATGTGTTAAAGATAGGCTTTCAATACACCTTTTCTGCAAAATTCATTCTTACGGTGTAGAGAACAATACATTTTAACATAATTATACTAATTATAAAAAATCAATACTGTCCTAAATAAAATTTTGGACACACAAAATCAACTCATCTATTGACTTTTGAGCTATATTTTGCTTATACCAATGATTTGAGAAAACAATGTTACATTTGTCATAAGAAAGGGATGTTTAATTGTCTACCTCCAAAGTAAAACTTTGGGTTATAAAATCCCATTTCTTTTTTAAATCGTTTTGAACGCTATTACTCCTCCTCAAAATATTCAAATAAAAAATCATTGTAAGGGAAACGTTTGGTGTGAATTTGCTTCACTTCTTCATATACTAATTTTTTAAATTCTTCATAATTGGTTTTCTGTAAAACAGACATAAATATTGTAGGGAAAGTACTTTTTGCCATCCATGTTTTTTTCCAATCTTCTAAGGTAAAATTTTCTTTTTGAATGGGTTGCAAGTCTATTTCTTCTTTTTTATTGTAAGAAAATACGTCTATTTTATTAAAAACTAAAATCATGGGTTTGTCTTCCACACCAATTTCTTGTAGTGTTTTCATCACAGATTCATAATGATCTTCAAAAGATGAATGTGAAATATCTACCACATGTATCAATAAATCGGCTTCACGTACTTCATCTAAAGTAGATTTGAAAGATTCTACTAATTGTGTGGGTAATTTTCTTATAAAACCCACAGTATCAGTTAATAAAAAAGGCAGATTTCCGACAACAACTTTCCGTACTGTTGTGTCTAAAGTGGCGAATAATTTATCTTCAGCAAAAACTTCCGATTTGCTAATCACATTCATCAAAGTAGATTTTCCTACATTGGTATAGCCCACCAAAGCCACGCGAACCATTTTTCCTCTATTGGCACGTTGTGTAGCCATTTGTTTGTCGATGGTTTTTAGTTTTTCTTTTAATAATGAAATTCTATCTCGGATAATTCTTCGGTCGGTTTCAATTTCAGTTTCACCTGGTCCACGCATTCCAATTCCTCCTTTTTGACGTTCCAAATGGGTCCACATTCGGGTTAATCTGGGTAATAAATATTCGTATTGTGCTAATTCTACTTGCGTTCTTGCATAAGAAGTTTGGGCACGTTGTGCAAAAATATCTAAAATCAAGTGCGTTCTGTCTATCACTTTTATCTCCATTTCTTTCTCAATATTTTTTAATTGAGAGGGTGATAATTCATCATCAAAAATTACGGTATCTATTTCATTTTCTTTGCAATAAAAAAGTATTTCTTGTAGTTTTCCACTGCCTACGAAGGTTTTTGGGTCGGGTTTGTCTAATTTTTGCGTAAATCTTTTGGAAACTGAAGCTCCTGCAGTAAAAGCTAGAAATTCCAATTCGTCCATATATTCCTGCAACTTTTCTTCGTCTTGATGCTGGCTTACAACGCCAACCAAAACAGCATTTTCATAAAAAACTTCCTTTTTTTCTAACATATTTTTAGTCTGAATGGCAAATTTAGTGATTTATAATTTGTTCTATAATTAGTTGTTTTTTTTTGGTTTTTAAAAAGAGAATTTTATATAACCAAACAAATCGAGGGTTAAAATTTCCTTACTGATCTCTTTTTTATAGAAGTAAACTCATTTATATGTTAGTTTTGAGTTTGAGTTTAAATACTAAGAAATTATTCAAATATTATAGTCTTATTTGTATTAATGAAAATTTTGTCTTCGAAAACCAATTTCAAAGCATTTGCCAATACAATTTTTTCGACATCTTTTCCTGATCTTGCCATGTCTTGAGCTGTTTTTGAATGGCTTACCTGTATTACGTCTTGATATATTATGGGTCCTTCATCTAAATCAATGGTTACAAAATGAGCGGTGGCTCCAATAATTTTTACACCTCTATTGTAGGCTTGCATATATGGGTTAGCTCCTATAAAGGCAGGCAAAAAGGAATGATGGATATTGATAATTTTATATTTGAAAGTGTCTATAAAACTACCTGTTAGTATTCGCATAAATTTTGCCAAAACTATATAATCGGGTGTATATTTTTCAATGGTTTTCAAAATCAAGTTTTCGTGCTTTTCCCTTGTTATGTTTTCACTAGAAATAAAATGAAAAGGAATATTAAATTTTTCAACTAAAGGTTGTAATACATCGTGATTACCAATTACTGCTAGTATATTAAAATTCAAGTCTTTGTATTGATTTCTGATTAACAAGTCAGATAAACAATGATGTTCTTTTGTGACCAACAAAATCACATTCTTTACCTTGCTTTTTTCTAAAAAAATTTGAACATTTGTTGGCAAAACATTTTTTAAATCTGAAATTATCTTGTCTTTATCACACAATCCAGAATATTCGGTTCGCATAAAAAACATCTCATTTTCATTATCCACAAACTCATCATTTTTGATAATACTCAAATTATTTTCAAACAAAACCTTTGAAGTTTTATAAACCAAACCTTTTTCGTCTGAACAGATAATTCTTAGAATAAACACCGACATTTTCAAATTTTTTAATCGCCAAATTTACAATTAATTTTATTTGAAAATTCCTTATAAAATTCTAATCTTCAATTTTTCCATAAATTCATAGGTTGCAGGACAAATTTGTAGGTTTTTTATCGTTAAATTGTTGATTTGATACAGTTTTTTTCTATCGGTATGTGGGAATTCCTTGCAGGCTTTGGGCCTAATTTCATAAATAGTGCATTTGTTTTCGTCATCTAAAAAAATACAGGGAAGTTGCCTTAAAACGAAGTCTTTGTCTTCATCTATTTGTAAATATTTTTCAATGAAATCAGACGGTTTTAATCTAAATTTTTTAGTAATTCTTTCTATATCTTTATCTGTAAAAAGTGGGCCAGTTGTTTTGCAGCAATTGGCACATTGTAAGCAGTTAATTTCATTAAAAACTTCATTATGAATTTCTTGTGCAACAATATCTAGATTTTTTGGTTTCTTTTTTTTAAGATAATCTAAAAATTTCTTGTGTTCGGTTTCCTTTAACTTAGCCTTACTTTTGTATTCTTCAAGATTCATGTTATTGAAATTTATACTTGATAAAATAGATAATTAGCAACAACCAACCGATAATCATCAACATACCACCAAGAGGCGTAATTGGGCCTAAAAATTTTAAATTTATGTTCCAGAAGTCTGCAAAACTTAAGAAATATATGCTCCCTGAAAATAAAAAAATTCCTATAATAAAACACCAAATAATAGATTTTTCCATTGTAGAATTAAAACTAAAATAAAACCCTAAAACCAATAAAACGATGGCATGATACATTTGATATTTCGTACCCGTTTCAAAACTTTGCAATTTGTCTGCTGTCAAAATTTTTTTGAATAAATGAGCGCCAAAAGCCCCTAAAATAACAGCTATGAGCCCATAAATTGATGCAAATAATAATACAATTTGTTTCATTTTTTTTGATAAATTTAATATAATTCCACTGAAAAGGAAGCAGAATATTCTTTGTCTTTTTCTAAAATCTGAATGCCTTCTTTATTAAAAATATTTCCCGTTGAATTTTCTGAATCTGCAATTCCCAACCAAGGTTCAATACAAATAAAGGGTGCGTTTTTCTTAGTCCAAATTCCTAAAAACGGAAAATCTTTAAATGAAACTTTGTATTGAAATTCAGCATTTTTATATACTTTAACAAAAGAGGTTGAGTTGTTTTTCAATACAATAGCATCTTTTTCAAACAAGCAATAATCTAATTTTAAAGTATTGCTTTCTAATGAAATTTCAGAAGTTTCTCCTGAAAATAAATCATTTTGTAGATGATGAGTTATTAAATTTAAACTTTTTTCAAATTCTAATGTGTAGTCTTCAAAATTACCTTCAATAGCGAAAGCAGGATGTGCACCGATAGAAAACGGCATTGAGGTTTCAGATAAATTTTTCACTTTATATTGAATCGTTAGCCCTTTTTCATTTACTAAATAAATTAATTGTAATTCAAATTCAAATGGATATATTTTCAAGATTTCAGCATTTGATTTTAATGAAAATACAATTCTATTTTTTTGTTTTTCAATTACATTAAATTCAAAATCTCTTGCAAAACCATGACGAAACATTTGAAAATTATTTCCATCTAAAGTATAGGAGTTATTTTTTAAACTTCCTACAATAGGAAAAAGAACAGGTGAAGTTTTGTTCCAGAAAAGTTCATCGATTTTCCAAATATAATTTTTATTGTTTTTTGATAATTGAAATAATTCAGCACCTTTATGATTAATTGTAGCTGAAATTGAATCATGAGTAATAGTTGATTGCATTTTATTTTTCTATATATATTACGGCTTTCCATTGCAATTCACTTCCACCATTATTAGGATTGTTGTAAAACAATTCTAATGGGAAATTTTTTGTATTTGTTTTCTGGTACAAATAAAACCACGCCTGATCCGATTGAATATAATTTCCATAATACTCTACCGAAAAAGCAGGTTTTTGGACATATTCCATTCTTTTTACTTCTTTAGTTCCTTCTATTTTTGAAGGTGATGGAAATCCAAAATCAAACCAAATGCTATCTGTTTTTTTATCCCATTTTGTAACTTTTAAAAAAGGTTTTCCTTCAATCTTCAAATTATTTTTTATAAAAAATGCATCTAATATTCCTATATTTTTCAACATTTCAGATGCTTTATCGCCTCTTTTGGCTTTTATGGAAACTACATATCCATTAATTTTCGGACTTATTACTTCCTTATAATTTTTTACAAAATAGCTTGATTTAAAATGCTGGGAAGTTTCAATAAAAAAATTTATTTTATTTTTATAAAAATCTTTAATTTTTGATTGATTTAATACTAATTTCAATTTATCAATATAAGAAAAATTATATGTTTCACAATCAACAGAAACTTCGGTAATCGTATCTTTTATTTCATTTAAAGACCAATTCAGTCGGATATTTTTCTTTAGAAAATAACTATCTTGTGTTACACTATTATATTTTTCTTCAGAAATGGTTCTTATTCTAAAACTATCGTTTTTTATCTTTTGAAAATCTTGAATGGAATAAAAAATCGATGCTTTCGTACGACTCGTTTCAAAACGAAATGTGAACGAATGAATAAAATGAACATACAATAAAAATACAATTCCTATTAGCACTATAAAAACTAAAAGCTTCTTCTTCATTATCTAATAAATAATTTTCAAAAATAGAACTATTTTATGAATTTTATAAATGAATATTTAGTTTAAACTATATCGATTAAGGAAAAATTAATGTTTTTATTTTTTATATTGCAGTGATTAATTTTTTTAAAACCTTTAAATTTCAAATTTATGAATAAAATAAAATGTTCAATAGTTTTTATTTTCATATATAGTTTACTAATGAATGCACAAAATTTAGACAAAAAATGGTGGAAAGAAGCAGTTGTATATCAAATATATCCACGTAGTTTTAAAGATACTAATGGTGATGGAGTAGGAGATTTAAATGGTATTATTGAAAAATTAGACTATATAAAAAGTTTGGGAGTAGATATAATTTGGCTTAATCCCATTTTTGAATCACCCAATGCGGATAATGGATATGATATATCAGATTATCAAGCAATTATGAAAGAATTTGGAACAATGGAAGATTTTGATCTTTTATTAAAAGGTATGCATCAAAGAGGTATAAAATTAGTGCTGGATTTAGTTGTGAATCACAGTTCTGATGAACATAAATGGTTTCAAGAAAGTAGAAAATCTAGAGACAATCCATACAGAGATTATTATCATTGGTGGCCAGCAGAAAAAGGTAAGCCTGCATTTCGTCCGGGTTCTTTTGAAGTAGATGGCAGTGGTTGGCGATACGACAAACAAACTGATGCTTATTATTTACATTATTTTAATTTTAAACAACCTGATTTGAATTGGGAAAACCCAAAACTTCGCCAAGAAATCTATTCTATGATGAGATTTTGGTTAGATAAAGGAATAGATGGTTTTAGAATGGACGTTATACCCTTTATAGCAAAAGACACTACTTTTCCAGTAATTACTAAAGAAAATTTAGATAAAAACTTTAATGGAGATTGGAGCCAATATTTAGCTTCTGGTCCTAATTTGCATCAATATTTACATGAAATGAATAGAGAAGTTTTAAGTAAATACGATTGTATGTCTTTAGCAGAAGGCGCAGGAATGACCAAACAAACCGCATTAAATTTTGTAGATCCCGATAGAAAAGAACTCAATATGGGTTATCATTTTGATGGAGTTAACTTAGGTTATGTTCCAGGATATTTTAAAAAAATGGGAAAATTTAAACTTACAGATTTCAAAAAAATATATTCAGATTGGGACAAAGTATATGAAAATAAAGGTTGGGGAACTATTTATTTAGGCAATCACGATCAACCCAGAATGCTAAGTCGATGGGGAAATGACACACCAAAATTTCGTGAAGCATCATCTAAATTACTCACTACATTTTTATTGACAATGGGCGGAACACCCTTCTATTATTATGGAGATGAATTAGGAATGAACAATATAAAATTTGATAAAATAGAAGACTACAAAGACATAGAAACCATAGCAGAATATGGAAAAGTGAAAGAAGCAGGCGGAGATTTAAATGAATTTATAGAAAATCAAAAAATGGGTGGTGCAAGAGATAATGGAAGAACACCTATGCAATGGAACGCCTCAAAAAATGCAGGATTTACAAGTGCAACTCCTTGGTTAAAAGTAAACGAAAATCATAAAAACATCAATGTAGAACTGCTAAAGAAAGACCCATACTCAACCTTAAATTATTTTAAAAGAACAATAAAATTAAGAAAGAAAAACCCGGCGTTAGTATATGGAAAATATACTTTAATTGATGAAAAAAACGAACAAATTTACGCTTACACAAGAGAATTTGAAGGCAAAAAATTTTTAATTGTATTGAATTTTTCAGAAAAGAATGCCACCTTAAATTCAAATATTGACATCTCACAAGCCAAAATAGTATTAAGAAATTATTCAAATATTTCTAAAAGTAAAACCTTCAAACCTTACGAAGCAGTAGTTTTTGAATTGAAATAATATGTCAAAATTAGAAAATTTATCAAATTTATCAAAAGAAGCCAATGCGTTGTTTTTCAATTCTTTTGAGAAATTTCATTATAAAAGAGATTCATTTATATTGAATGTAAATGAGGTTTGTAACTACTTTTATTACTTAAACAAAGGCTCCATTCGGATTTTTTATATGAAAGATGACAAAGAAATTACCGAATGGATTTCATTAGAAAATCATTTTTTTGTTTCTATAATTAGTTTTTTTGAACGGAGCAAAAGCCAATTAATTATAAAATCAATAGAAGAAGTTGAAATTTATGGAATTTCGCATGATAATTTAATGATGTTAAGTGCTGAAAACAAAGAAATTAATCAATTTTATCATTATTCATTAATTCAAAGTTTGATACTTTCCCAAAAAAGAATGTATTCTATCCAATTTCATACCGCACAAGAAAAATATCAAAATTTAATTGAAAATCAAGCTGAAATCATAAAAAGAATTCCCTTAACTTATATTGCTTCATTTCTCGGAATAACATTGGAAACATTGAGCAGAATACGGGCGAAAGTGGGTTGATTACTTAAAGCTTAAAAATAGTTTCCACTTTATACCCATTTCTTGACATTTGTCAAATGCATTATTTATTAAAGTAACTTACATTTGTTAAAAAAAATTATGAAAACAAAAACAATATATCTAACTTTTTTATTTTCTACAATAATGACCTATTCGCAAAATAATATTAAAAAATGGTTACAAGAAATGACTCATGAAGAAAAGGTAAATCTTGTAGTTGGAATGGGAATGAATATTTCTGGAATAGATAACACCGGCCCAACAGTTGGTCAAACCATGGATAAAGTGCCTGGTGCTGCAGGAACAACATTCGAAATTAAAAGATTAGGCATCCCTAATACAGTGCTTGCAGATGGGCCAGCTGGTTTACGCATACTATCAAATCGCCCGAATGATACAAAGACTTATTTTGCAACTGCCTTTCCTGTAGGCACACTTTTGGCTTCTACTTGGAACACAGATTTGGTGGAAAAAGTAGGAAAAGCAATGGGAAACGAAGTAAAAGAATATGGGGTAGATATATTATTGGCTCCTGCTTTAAATATACAAAGAAACGCTTTGGGTGGAAGAAATTTTGAATATTATAGTGAAGATCCTGTAATATCTGGAAACATAGCAGCTGCAATGGTAAATGGAATACAATCAAACGGAGTAGGAACCTCTATCAAACATTATGCAGCAAATAATCAAGAAACAAATAGAAATTTAGTTAACGTGAAAATTTCTGAAAGAGCTTTACGAGAAATCTATTTAAAAGGATTTGAAATTGCTGTTAAAAAATCTAATCCTTGGACAGTTATGAGTTCTTATAATAAAATAAATGGTTCTTATACCTCACAATCATTTAATCTTTTAACTACAGTTTTACGTGATGAATGGAAATACAAAGGCTATGTAATGACTGATTGGTTTGGTGGGAACAATGCAATTGAACAACTAAAAGCTGGTAATGATTTGTTGATGCCTGGAACCGAAAACCAAAAGAAAGAAATATTGGAGGGAATAAAAAACAAAACAATAACCGAACTAGACCTCAATAAAAATGTAGAAAAAATTCTCACCATTTTATTGCAAACCCCATCCTACAAAAAATATAAATATTCCAACAACCCCAAACTTATCGAAAACGCTAAAATTAGTAGGCAAGCCGCTACCGAAGGAATGGTTTTATTACAAAATAATAAGGAAACATTACCTATAAAAAAGCCAAATCAAGTAGCCGTTTTTGGAAACAATGCCTATGATTTAATTTCAGGAGGAACAGGAAGTGGTGATGTAAATGAAGCATACACAATTTCATTAATTGATGGCTTTAAAAATGCAAACATAAAATTAGACTCAGATTTAATTAAAAAATACGAAAGCTATAAATTGGAAGAAAAAGCAAAACTTCCAGCCAAAAAATTCTTTTTTGAACTTTCTCCACCCATTCCAGAAATGGAAATAGACGTAAAACTTATTGAAAAAAATGCCAAAGAAAATGACATTGCTTTTATTTCAATTGGAAGAAACGCGGGTGAATTTCAAGACAGAAAGGAAAAGTATGACTATGAATTAACACCAAAAGAATTAGAATTAATATCAAAAATTTCTACTGAGTTTCATAAAGAAAACAAAAAAGTAATCGTAATTTTAAATATTGGGGGTGTGATAGAAATAGCATCGTGGAAAGATAAAGCAGATGCCATTCTTTTAGCATGGCAAGGTGGACAAGAAATGGGAAATGCAGTTATAGACCTAATTACAGGAAAAGAAAATCCATCTGGAAGACTAGCGGTTACATTTCCTTTACATTATCAAGATGATATTTCAAGTAAAAATTTTCCTGGCAAAAATACATCTAATGAAGAAGTTAAAGGGTTTGGAGGAATGTCTTTAGGACATAATTCAGAAGTACAATACGATGAAGATATTTATGTAGGATATAGGTTTTTTACCTCTCAGAAAATGAAAACATGTTATGATTTTGGATTTGGTTTAAGTTACACTCAATTTGACTATTCAAATTTTAAAATAAATAAAAAGGTATTTAAAAACGAATTGGAAGTAATGGTTGATGTTACCAATATAGGAAAAATCACAGGAAAAGAAGTTGTTCAATTATATTTAAGTTCGCCCGAATCTAAAACCAAAAGACCTAAAGTAGAATTAATAGCTTTTTCTAAAACCAAAACATTGCAACCTAATGAAAAACAGACAATAAAATTTATTTTAAATGCAAAAGATTTGGCCTATTTTAATGATAAAAATTTTTCTTGGACTATAGATTCTGGAAAATATCAATTAAAATTGGGAAAATCCTCAACAAGATTTATAGAAGAAAATAATTTTATAGTTAAAAAGAATATTCAAGTTGAAAAAGTAAATAAATTATACTAAAAAAGCTTTTATGTTTTACAAGACATTGTAAATATATCATAATTTTTTTCAAAATATTTGTTTTCCCAAGCAGCTTTTAAGCGTTTTTATTTGATTCCTACTTTTACTGTTTTTTTCATTTTTTACTAAATTTACAACTATTCTTATCTAAATTGTATATTTGTTGAACAAACAAAAAATAATTTAAAACTAAATGAAATTATGGCATTAATTAAAGAACTTTTAGGATATGTACCTAAATTTGGAGAGAATTGTTTTATGGCTGAAACTTCAGTTATAATAGGAAATGTGATAATGGGAAACAATTGTAGTATCTGGTATAATGCGGTTTTGAGAGGTGATGTTAATTATATTAAAATAGGGAACAAGGTGAATATTCAGGACAATGCAATGGTGCATTGTACGTATGAAAAATTTCCAACAAATATTGGGAATAATGTTTCGGTGGGTCATAATGCAATAGTTCATGGTTGTACGATTCATGATAATGTATTGATAGGTATGGGCGCAATAGTAATGGATAATTGTATCGTTGAAAGTAATTCCATTGTTGCAGCTGGAGCAGTTGTTTCGCAAAATACACATATAAAATCTGGTGAAATTTGGGCTGGAATTCCTGCAAAAAAGCTAAAAGATGTTTCGCCTGAACTAACAGAAGGTGAAATAAACAGAATTGCCAATAATTATGTGAAATATAGCGGTTGGTATAAATAGGTTTTTTTAAATTTATCGTTAATAGTCAACCTTATACAAAATAAAACAGCTATTTTGAATTTTTAATCCAGTTATTTATTTTTTCATCTAATAAAGCCAAAGGCATTACACCGCTTTCTAAAATTTGTTTGTGAAATTCTTTAATATCAAATTTTTTCCCTAATTCTTTTTCGGCATTTTTTCGTAATTCCTTTATTTTCATTTGTCCTGTTTTGTAGGATAACGCTTGTCCTGGTATAGCCATATAGCGTTCAATTTCTGCGGTTATAGAGGCTTCAGATTCTGCTTCGTTATCTAAAGAATATTTAATTGCTTGCTCCCTAGTCCATCCTTTTGAATGTATTCCAGTATCAACAACCAATCTAATGGAACGATGCATTTCATTTCCTAACATTCCAAAATATTGATACGGATCTTTGTAAAGACCCAATTCATTTCCTAAACTTTCGGTATATAATGCCCAACCTTCTCCGTAGGCACCAAACCATAAAAATTTTCTAAAATCAGGTAATTTTTCATTTTCTTGTTGCAATGAAATTTGATAATGATGCCCCGGAATGGCTTCATGTAAAAATAAATCTTCATCACCATAAATGTTGTAATCCAACACATTAGGTATTGGAACATAAAAAATACCGGGCCTTGTTCCATCTGTTGCACCTTGTTGATATTCAGCACTTGCCGTTTGTTCTCTAAAACTTTCCGTTCTTTTAATTTGAAATTTTGTTTTGGGTTGAATATTGAATAATTTATTTACATTGGGTCCTATTGTTTTATGAATTCTTTCAAAATTTGTAATTACTTGCTCGGGCTTTGTAAATGGTTTTAACTCTTTTTTATTCCGAACTTCAACAAAAAATTCTTTTATAGTACCCTTAAAACCAACTATATTTTTTACTTTTTCCATTTCAGATAGTATTCTTTTCACTTCGTTTAACCCAATTTGGTGTATATCTTCAGGTGTTGTATTCGTTGTTGTCCAATACTTTACATAATAATTGTATATTTCATTTCCATTGGGTAGATCGCCATAACCACTTGTGTTTCTACAACTTATATAGTATTCATTTTTAATAAAATCCGCCATTTTGGTATATGCTGGAATTACTTTTTGCTCGATTAATATTTTGTAATCTTTTATTAATGAATCTTTTGTTGTTTTAGAAAAATTATTTGGTAGTTTTTTTATCGGTGCATAAAAGAAATTACTTTCTGCATCTTTTGAAATCATTGCTGTAAATTGAGGAATCAATTTTTTACATAAAGTTTTAGGGATTACAATATTTTTACCCATTCCTTGTTTCATCTTTACTTTAGCAGAATCTAGCCAAACGGTATATTTTTCTAATCGTTTTAACCAATTTCTATAATCTTTTTCAGTTTTAAATGGTTGTGCAGATTCACCACTACCAAATTGTGAAATGGTAAGATGTGTACCCCAAAATTGTTGTAGTGGCATATATTGTATGGGTAGTTTTACAAATTCTAACCCTCTTTCCGTTTCCCATTGTATTATTTTAAATGAATTTTGCTCTTCTGTTGTTAATTCGTTAATAGCAAACGACTTAAGCCTTATATTATACGCTGAATAATATTTTTTAATCTGTGAAATATAATCATCTGTCATTTCTAAATTCAATTGATCATTATAGTCATTAAAATTATTTTGAGTAGCTTCCAACGGAAATAATTTCAATTTTTCAATAAAATAATCTTGTGTAAATTTCTTAAAATCTTTATTTTCTGTAGTTTTATTACAAGACAATATAATAAATATAAAAAGTGATATAATTAAATATTTTGATTTCATGATTTTGATTTATTAAATTGATTTTTAATCGCTTAATTTTTGAAAATAATATTTGTTTTTCAAATATATGAAAATAAATCACTCAATATCAAATAATTATTCATCAAGTAATTAAAATTTTAATGAAACGAATAAAACTCTTTTGATATTGGAAAATAAAATTAAAAACTAAAGTTTACACCTACAATAATATATCTTTCCAAAAGATTAGAAGTGTAAGTAGTGCTTGAATAATCCGATATTTCTTGTTGAATAAAGCTTTTATTATTCAATAAATTTTTGGCTGTGAGATAAAAATCCCAATTTTTTGCTTTGGGTGTATATCGAATATTAGCATCTAAAAACCAATAATGTTCGTTTGTCTTGTTGTTGTTAGGTGAAAAATATTCAGCTGTAAAAGAAGTAAACCATCGTTTATTGGGTTTGAAAAATATTTTTCCTCGATAATTCAAAAAAGTATTTTTGTTTACTGAAACATTTTCTGACAAATAATTATCAGCTCGAATGGTAAAAATATTTTCAAAATTTATGGGAATATCAAACGCAGTTTTCAGGAAAAATTCTGATTGAAAATTCTTTGATTGATTGCTTCGAATATCCGAACCATTGAGAATATTATTGTAATTACTTATACTGTAATTACTTGTAATTCTTGCAGTTGCTTCTATTAAAGGAATGTATTTTTCAATCAAAAAATCAAAATTATAATTGTCATTTCCTAAATTAAGACGGGAAGTATTGGAACGTGAAAATTGATTGTCTATTTGAAAATCAGAGAAAAAATTGTTATTCCGCTTGTTGTAATTGGCTGAAATTCTAAATTGAAATTGATTGTAAACATCATTCATAGCATAGCTTAATCTGTAATTTTCAATTCTTTGAAATTCCAAATCTGGGGCGTTTTTTTGAATCGTTCTTGTGTTGGTAAACACATTATTTGCATATAAATAAGAGTCTGAAATACTTTCATAATCCAAACCATAACTACCAATTAAAGAGGAAACTTGATTCAATTTAAAACTAATACTCAAAGAAGTGATGGCTAAAAAATCAGCAGCATTTTGTTTGGTACTTTGGCTATAATCATGTAATTTTTGGTTGAAATATTTTAAAGAAATTGCAGGTTGAAAAGTCCATTTTTTTCTTTTTATAAAATAGGAAGATTGCAAAAAAGAGATAGATTTCAGATAAGAAAAATCATTTTTAAAATCGGAATGTTGTATGGTTTTATTTTCGTAATATTCTGATTGATATGGACTTTCATCAAATTGAATTCCTGTTGAAACGGTATATTTACCTAAAGAATTTGAACCCAAAAGATTCATTTTTGCTTCAACAAAAGTTTTAGAAAATTCACTTTTTTGTATGCTCTCCGTTGCATTTTCCTTAAAATAATATAAGGAAGGGAAAGTACTAAAATGCTGCGGAATATTGTTTTTACTGAACAAAAAACCCAATTGCATGGCGTTGTTTTTGTTTAATTTTTCGGTGTAAAGCACACTTTGTTTTAGATAAAAATTATCTGAAATTAACGCATTATCATATTGTGAAATATTTGACAATAATTGGGTTTGCGTTTTTATTCTTTCAGTACTTATTCTCCCGTTATATTCCAATAAACCTTTGCTTGATGTATTCCATTTCAATTCCCAATCTCCCCGAAAAAGTGTAGGTTTTTTGGTCGTAAGGTTGTTGTCAAAAGTAGAAAAAGATTGATTATTAATGGTATAATTCGATTCAAAACTTTTTTCCAATTGCAATTTGTCATCATAAAAAAACAGATTGGTTTTTACAGTAGTTTTTTTGTTGAAGCGATAAATCGCATTGAAACTGCTGAACCATGCCGAATTTATATTCGCTCTACTGGCATCAAGTACATTGTAATATTGACTTTCAGGTATTATTTTTGTTGCCAAATAATCTACATCACGTTGTTGTTCCAAACTGGTGGAATAGGAAAAATAATCGAAAGGCGACGAATTGTTTCCTATGTTGTTATAATTTAGGTTGGAAAATGCTTTTAACTTTTGAGAAACTGCCAAACCGTTGATATCCATACCGTATCTGTCTTTGAATCCATAACCCAAACCTGCATTTCCTGAAAAATCGGTTTTTCCTTTTTTTAGTTTTAGGTTTATGGCTACTTTTTCGCCAGCTTCAAGTCCTTTCAATAAAGGGTTTTCAGAAAAATTATCTATTGCTTGTACTTTGTCCAACATATCTACATTTATGTTTTTGGTACCAAGTTGGTAGTTGTAACCAAACAAATTGTCGCCATCCAACATTACAGATTCTACCGTTTTGCCTTTGTATTTTACGGTTCCGTTGGTTTCTACGCTCATACCAGGAAGTTTTTTCAAAATATCTTCCACTTTTCTTTCTGAACCGTCGGCAAATTTTTTAGGATCGTAGGTTACAGTATCTTCTTTTATTTTTATGGGAATGGATTGTGCTTTTACAGAAACTTCTTTCAGTGGTGTATTGTCTTTTATAAGATTGTAGTTTAATGTAAGAGGGAAAACAGGGTTTTCTATAGTGCGTTCTTCGCTAAGATAGCCAAAAGCGGTAACTTCTATTATCAGCGTTTTGTACTCTTTTTGTAGCGTATAAGAAAAACTACCGTCTTTTTTGGTAATTACAAACTCCGAAATAAAATCTTTATTCTCGGTATTTTTTATAAGAACATTGGCGAAACCTATCGCTTCGCCTTTGTTGTTTTTTATTTTGCCTGTAAGGAGGTTTTGTGAAAAAGAAATAGAGGTAAATAAGATGAAAATTAAAAGAGGTTTTGGCATTTATTTTATTCAACTAATCCGTATTTTTTTTGAAACTCTTTAATTGTAATATTGTATTCATTTTCAATAGTTTCAATATCACTAATATAGGTGTCGCCATCTCCACTGTAATAATCAGACTGCATTTTTTTATTTTTATTTATTATTTTTTGATTTGCAAATTTAACATATTCATCCCACGTCATAAATTTATTTTTAATAAACCTATTGTACTCTTCAAAATTATTACTTAAAATAGGTTTATTGATGGTAATTTTTTGAGCTATAAAACTATAAACATCATCACTGGATTTTGCTTCTAATATTAAACCATATAATCCGAAAAATTTCCATGGCCCTGCAGATATAGGAATGTCTTTAGTAAAATAAACCTCCCAAAATCTGTCTTTGTATTTTACAGTTGCATTTTGGCAATTATAGCCCAATATTTTTTTAAATTTTGTGCCTAATTCCCATTTATAATTTAAGGAATCTTCATGTATATATTCAATATTTAGATATATTGATTTAGTAAAATAGAAATCGCTCGAATTGTACTTTTTATAGAAAACATTATCATTCCCTTTAATAATTAGTGATTTCCCTTTTGCAATATATTTTTGAACATTCTTTTGAATTGAATCAATATCATCACCAACATTTGAAAAAAAAATATCAAATTTTACAACATCATTATTTATTGTTAATTTACTGGGATAACTAATGCTATCGGTATAATCTTTTGTGTAATTAT
>Ga0316611_1000223_pt1 | contig 21332 bp, 20 predicted proteins | sample MIS2016202_MG_FD_207675 | JGI IMG/M metagenome (GOLD analysis project Ga0316611, IMG submission 207675) | Microbial mat bacterial communities from Middle Island sinkhole, Lake Huron, Michigan, United States - MIS.2016.202 | ecosystem: Environmental > Aquatic > Freshwater > Lake > Sediment... | reverse complement strand
CTCCTTTTAGAGACCTCAATGGCTTTTCTTACCATAACCACTGGCTCCGAAATCTTCTGATTGCTTCTTCCCTTAATGGTAGAGGTATCGGTACTTTTATCAAACACAAACTAATTTAGAATCAGTAATATTTAAAGACGTAATTCCTTACGTCCGTTCTGCACGATTTTAATCATGTCAATTAGTTGAGATTCTAGATTGCCGAGAACGCGATCGCTATACTCATCAGCACCACGTTGCATATCTTGGACTTCGCTAGTCACTCTCTGATGCAAACTATCGAGATCCTTTTGACCTTGACGACGCATTTGGCTCAGTTCATTGAGGGTTTGAGCGCGTAACTGCTCACATTCCTGTTGCAGTTCACGGCGAATTTGACTTGCTTCTTGCTCAGCTTGGCGGATGATCAGAGACTCTTCTAGCATCTGACTTGCGCGTAGCTCAGCAGATTTAATTAAATCTTCGACATATTGTTGGGCTTCGGCAACTAAATCTTGTTTGTAGAGTAGGATTTCTTCTGCCTTAGCGATCGACTCAGGGACTGATAATCTTACGCGATCGATTTGCTGACAGAGTTTCTCTTCATCGATGACAGTATGACCCATCAAACGCAGTGAGCTATCAAGAACCATTACTTCAAGCTCATCTAGCTCCTTATGCAAGCTCATGTAATAATCAGATCTCTGCACAGGAGCCGCCGCGCCATTGTAATTACCATTATTAGATTTATTACTAGCAGTTGAATTTTCTGTCAGCATCGGTTTTAAGTATGGGAAAGTTCAATGCTTTGGTATTCTAGGGACTTAAGTCAAACCATTGGAGTTTGCTGGTGAGCAAGCCTAGGCAACTTAACAAACATTGTAAATGAATTTTCGCGAAAGCCGCCGCCAAATACAGTTTTTTTGATGAGATGAGACTAGCTCATCTCATCAAAGTTATTCTAGGCAGGGATTTGCGACAATACTGTGCGAGCTGCGGCTAAAGTTGCATCAACATCAGCGTCAGTGTGAGCAAGGGAGGTGAAACCAGCCTCAAACTGTGAAGGGGCAAGGTAAACACCATGCTCTAGCATCGCACGATGAAATTTTGCAAACTTGGCAGTGTCGCTAGTTTTCGCATCGTCATAGTCATAGACCTGTTTATCGGTAAAGAACATACCGAACATTGCTCCCACGATGTTACCCGTTGCCGCATGTCCAGTTTCATGGGCGATCGCCAACATCCCCTCAGCCAACTTCTTGGTAATCTGCTCCAAATATTCGTAAGAACCAGCCCGTTTGAGGATTTCCATGGTCTTAATCCCTGCGGTCATCGCCAAAGGATTTCCCGATAATGTACCTGCCTGATACATAGGGCCAGCAGGAGCGACTAGGGACATAATCTCTTTGCGCCCACCATATGCGCCTACGGGTAAGCCACCACCGATGACTTTACCCATCGTGGTCAAGTCAGGAGTAATGCCAAAACGAGCCTGTGCGCCGCCGTAGGAAAGGCGGAAACCCGTCATTACTTCGTCAAATATTAATAAAGCGCCATTAGCATGACAGAGATCCTTTAAACCTTGCAAGAATCCTTGCTTCGGCAGAATGCAACCAGCGTTACCGACTACTGGCTCAATAATCACGCCAGAAATTTGATCGGGGTTTTCGGCAAACAACTGTTTGACGGCTTCGAGGTCATTATAGGGAGCCGTGAGGGTATTTGCCGTAGTGGACTTAGGAACACCAGGGGAGTCGGGCAAACCGAGGGTAGCTACGCCTGAACCTGCCTTGACCAAGAACATATCGGCGTGACCGTGATAGCAACCTTCAAATTTGATGATTTTGTCACGTCCTGTAAAAGCTCGCATCAAGCGCAGTACGGACATACAAGCTTCAGTACCAGAGTTGACGAAGCGCACCATCTCGACGCTAGGCACAGCCTCGATCACCATCTCGGCAAGGGTGTTTTCGAGGACGCAGGGCGCACCAAAGCTCGTGCCTTTTTCTAAAGCTTTATGTAAAGCTTCGATGACTTCGGGGTGCGAATGTCCAACGATCGCGGGTCCCCATGAGCCAACATAGTCAATATATTTGTTACCATCGATATCCCATGCGTATGCACCATTGACGCGATCGAAGACGATCGGCTCACCACCAACGGATTTAAAAGCACGGACTGGGGAACTCACACCACCTGGCATTAGTTCTTTGGCTCTGGCAAAAATTTCTTGAGATGCAGTTGTTTTAAAAGTAGATAAATTCGCAGTCATTTTTTAACGCAGATTTTTTTTAGATGTTTTGACTCTTTCCAACCCCAATTTAACTTAGCAACGATGTCAGCGTCACGCAAATAGCACATAAAGTTGCAACTGTTTTTGATCTTGTTTTTGATCTTGTTTTTGGATTTGCTGGGGATCATTCGGAGAAGTAATTGCTCAAAGCTAGTAATTCTAGAACGATATTTAACTGAAAAGACAAGGGATTATAGGTAAATGACAACATTTATGTCGCAACATTACTTAAAATTTTTGTATTTATGAAAAAGCATTCGATCTTTCGTATATGATACGAATAGATAGGGGTGAATCGTGTTAACGAGATTTATAAAGCTCATATTCTTCATAAACCTGCAAAGGTATCCGTTAACATATACTCAAAAACCTATCGAAGATTAAAATCACTAAGAATTGTTCGATCCAATGAGAATTCTACTTGTAGAAGATGATGCCAATTTAGCTGATGCGTTAGCCGAAATTCTAACTGGTCAGCATTGTGTTGTAGATATTGCTAGAGATGGAGAAGAAGGCTGGGAGAAATCTCAAGCTGATGATTATAATCTCATCTTGCTAGATGTTATGTTGCCTAAGCTCGATGGTATTAACCTATGTCGCCGTTTACGCGCCCATGGCAATAATATTCCAATCTTAATGGTTACGGCTCTTGACATGAGTTCGGATAAGGTTCAGGGCTTGGATGCTGGTGCTGACGATTATCTGGTTAAGCCCATCGATCCGCCTGAATTGATGGCTCGTATCCGCGCTTTGTCACGCCGCGCTCAGATCGCGGAACCCACTGTTCTGCGTTGGGGGGAATTGCAACTCGATCCAGGAATGCACGAGGTTTCCTATACGGGGCAGTCTGTGCATTTGACTCCCAAGGAGTACAACATTCTAGAGTTGTTGCTCCATCATGGTCGTCAAGTACTGAAGCGGATCACCATTGTCGAACACGTCTGGTCACTGACTGATCCTCCTAGAGAAGATACGATCAACGCGACAATTAAGAGTTTGCGGAATAAGTTGAAGGGTGCTGGCGCTCCCCACAACTTGATCGAGACAATTCATGGTGTTGGCTATCGCTTGAGTCAACTTTCATAAAAAAAGGGAGTGCTATGCACTCCTTTTTTTTATGGCATACCAAATTTTTGTAGGGCTAGTTTGATACGAGAAGCTTGCTTCTCGTATCAAACTAAGCCAAATTCCTGTAAGGCGGGTAAAAAATTATTGTTTTCGTGATTGGATGTGCTGAGCTTAATCAGGGCAAATCTTTGTAGGGGGGTGAGGGCTTGCCATTGCGATGGGGCGATCGCCACCTTTAATTCCTCCGCATGGTGTGAAACACTGATCGGGATAAATTCGCTTTGTAACCACGCAGGATTAGTTTCAATGGGTAAATCATTAGGATATGTTTGGAAATATTGATAAACCAGCGATCGCAGATTGTCGCGATAATTTTCAATCTCGGCGGTAGTTGTACAAGGCAACTCAACTAATTTTTGGCGATCGCCTGTTGAAAAACTTAGCCAATGCTGAAGTTTTAGTTTAATGCCACAGGTGTCAAGTTTGTAGCGTAATTGCATGGGAATACAGCGCAATGAGGAGACAAAATCGGCTTCAAACTGAAAAAATTGCAACATAAAATTAGATTATTAGAAGGAATGCAAAGCATCCCTTCTGATTAAATTGGCTCGGTATCCGTCAAATTAACTGATAGCTTCATTGTACCAAGCCGTACCGAAAATTCACCAGAGCTATTAGGGGCAGTGAGAACCTGAGCAATTTTGCCAAATTTGGGAATCCGCACGCGATCGCCGACTTTCACCTTCACCTCGATTTTCGCTTCGGGACTTACAGGCATATGTCGCTTGGTTAATTCTCCGATCCTCTGTTCAGTGCGTTGGACATCGGCAGCCACTTGTTCACCCAGTTGTTCACCTTTTTGCAATTTACGAATCACTCGACCGACTTCCTTTTGAGCTTGCGCGATCGCAGCTTGGACTTCTTTTTCTTGACGCTCACGCAATTCTTTTTCCTGCGATCGCATTTTTTCCGCACGATCCAAAATCTCACGGTGCAAGCGCTCGGTTTCCACTAATAAGTTGGCTACTTCTTCTGTTTTTTGAGTTTGTTCGCGGCGTTGAGATTCGAGTTCCGCGATCACCTCATTCATTTCCGCCGAACCAATGCCCACCCGCACTTGAGCCGCATCAAGAATATTCTGTGGTAAACCTAACCGACCTGCGATCGCTAAAGCATTGGAGCGGCCAGGAATGCCCCACAGTAAATGATAGGTGGGCGCAAGGGAGGCATCATCAAATTCTACGGAAGCATTTTCAAATTTGGGGTTTTGATATTTCAGGGCTTTGAGTTCACCAAAGTGGGTTGTGGCAATACTTAGGCGCGTATGTTCGCCGAGATGTTCCAATAATGCTGTGGCGATCGCACTGCCTTCCGATGGATCAGTACCAGCCCCAACTTCATCGAGCAAAACTAGCGATTGAGTTGAAATTGAGTCCAAAATCCTACCAATGCGGCGAATATGTCCCGAAAAAGTTGAGAGATTCTGTTGCAGTGATTGCTCATCACCAATATCCGCAAGGACAAGATCAAACCAAGGTAATTCCACAGGCTCCTTTGCAGGAATATACATACCGACCTTTGCCATTAGCGCCGCTAAACCAAAGGTTTTTAAGGTGGCAGTTTTACCGCCAGTATTCGGTCCCGTAATTACGACTACGGAAATCTCTGGTGATACCAACACGTCTACAGGTACAACCTCGCGCCCCTCTTCGTTGCGCTGTTGCCAAACTAATAAAGGATGCCGTAACTGCCGCAAAACGATCGCTTCATGGTCAGCAAAATAGGGCGGATTTGCGCCTAACCAATAGGCATATCTCGCTCTTGCCACCGCTAGATCAATCTTGGTGACGATAATCAGTAATTTTTGTAAATCCTCAGCGATCGCTGTCACCTTTGTACTCAGATTTTCCAAAATAATTTCGATTTGCACTTGCTCCATTTTTAGGAGTTGTCGCAGTCGATTATTGGACTGTACTACGGAGTTAGGCTCGACAAATAGCGTCATACCTGTACTCGAAGTATCGTGAATTACTCCCGGAATGCGATCGCGTTGGGGCGACTTAACCGACAAAACATAGCGATCGCTGCGTTGAGTAATAATCTGTTCTTGCAAGGAACTAGAGTTGCGCTGCATGATATTTTGCAGCTTGGTCAAAATCTGATCGCGCACTGAGGTTAACTCATCACGGATTTCCCCTAATCGCACCGAAGCCCGATCTAAAACATTGCCTCCCTCATCAATGCAGCGATAAATTTCCTGCTCGACATCGGGATAAGTTCGTAACTCACTAGCTAAAATCTGTAAATTCGGGCAGTAATCGGCATTGTCTAATTGACGGCGTAAATTTCGCGCCCCAGCCAAAGTCGTGGCGATCGCCCATAGTTCCCCCGCCGACAAAATCCCCTGCTTCTCGGCACGCAGCACCGCTTCCGTAATATTCTGAATCCCATCTAAAGACACCCCTGCATTGCGTTCCTCAAGGGAATACGCCTCTTTAGTTTGGGTGAGTAATTCTAATGTTTGATCATAACGATCAGGTATCGGCAAATGCACCGCCGCGATCGCCCCCAGCTTCGTCGTTGTAAATGTTGATAAATGCTGACATAAACGATTCCATTCCAACAGTTCTAACGTCTCAGCTTGCATGACACCTCAAAATAGATTTTTACTACTCAAAGAAAGTCAGCGAAGCTGACTTTCTTTGATCTTACTTTGTCTATTGTGCCAAAAAATTAGTAACAAGGGGCTTAAGCCCCTTGCCTAGCGTAAAAAAAAGAGGCGCAAAGCGCCTCTTTTTTAATTATTTTTTTTAATTACAAGCGAGAAGCTAGTCTCTCGAAATCTGCTTGAGTACGCGATAGCATCCTGCTACGGCTGTCTTGATGATTGCTGCTCAAATTCGGGACGAGGTTACGAGCTTGCAAAGCCATATGTACTTGTAAATGTGCGACATACTCGCTGAGATCACCTTGTTGAAGCTCTACAGATTTGTTGCTAGTCACCACGTTGCCTCTCATAGATTATGTGAATGTAAACTAAAATTTAATCTTTTGAAAAAGAATACAGAGTTTTGATTAATGACAAACTAAGTCATTTTCTATAACTTCCGATATAGAAACTATCATACTAGGGTTATCCCCTCCGATGGTTAGATACGAAGTGTAATTTTTTGACGCAATACTTAACAATTCTAAAATTAATCGCCATGATCGGGCGCGAGAATTAGCACTTTACGATTTCCTGCCATGATTTTTTGGGGGCTTTCATTGAGTGCAGGTTGCTACAGTACTGTATTCTAGTATTAGCAAGTCTTAGAAAGAATTGGTAGTTGCATTTACCTGACTACCTTTTGCTAGAGTCTCTTAATATTTTTGATAACATTTTCGCTATTTATTTCATTTAACAACTCGAATTATGCTTAAACGTGCTGTCTCCACCTTACTTGTGCTATTTGCCCTGTTGCTGACCAGTTGCGCGAATACGCCCACCAGTGGACTAGTTCCCTTTGCAGATAGCAAAGACGGCTATCGCTTTTTATATCCCAATGGTTGGACAGAGACTAAGGGTAACTCGATGATTGATATCTTATTCCATGACATCATTGAGCCATCAGAAAATGTATCTGTGGCAATTAGTAAGCTAGAAACCGTGAAAGCGCTAGAAGAAATTGGCGATCCTGAGGCGATCGGAGTACGTTTACAGCAGCGCGTGGTTGCTCCAGAGGGTTCGGGTCGTCAAGCCAAGTTACTTAATGCTGAGCAAAGAGCAGTTGGCGATCGCAACTATTACACCTTTGAGTATGCAGTTAAGCGTTTGCAAGGCGAGCCACGTCATGACCTCGTGACCGTATCCACAAATCGTGGAAATCTCTATACCTTAAGCATTTCTAGTTCCGAAAGACGCTGGGATAAAGTTAAAGATCTGTTTGCTAGAGTTGCCAAATCTTTCACAATTAACGAATAGATATTCAATGTCTCAAATTCTCATCATTGATGACGATCCAACGATCAGACTGACTCTTCAGAGATTCCTCAAGAGTCAGGGCTATGATGTTTATCTAGCCAAGGATGGGGAGGAGGGGCTTGCCAAGGTCAGAGAGTTACACCCATCTTTAATTATTTGTGACTGGATGATGCCAGTCATTGATGGTTTAGAAGTATGTCGGATCATCAAAAGTAATCCTGAGCTTGCCAATATTTATCTGATTTTATTAACGGCGCGGGATCAAGAAGGTGACTTGGTACGCGGGCTAGAAATGGGAGCAGATGATTTTTTAAGTAAGCCCCCACGGATTAATGAGTTAAGGGCAAGGGTGAGGGCTGGGTTAAGGCTGTATCACGCCACCCAAGAACTGCAAAGCCAAAAACAAGTAATCGAGCAGGAATTATTTCAAGCTTCGCAATATGTGCGATCGCTTTTGCCTGAACCCATTGAAGGCGAAATTTCAATTCAATCTAGTTTTTTGCCGTCAACGCAACTGGGCGGTGATAGCTTCGACTATTTCTGGTTAGATGCTGATCACTTAGCTTTTTACTTGCTGGATGTATCAGGGCATGGAGTTGGCTCGGCTTTACTATCTGTGTCTGTTTTAAATTTGATGCGTACGCGTAGTTTAAGGCGTAGTAGAACTGCCCAAACCACTACCAATTTTTATAGACCGAGCGAAGTATTATGTGACTTGAATAATAACTTCCAAATGTCTGTACATAATGATATGTATTTTACTATTTGGTACGGTGTGTATGATAAACAAAACCATAAACTTGTTTATTCAAGTGCTGGACATCCGCCATCGGTGCTAATTTCTAATGAAGAAATCCCCAAAATAAAACTTTTAAAAACATCGGGTTTGCCAGTTGGAATGATGCCCGATGTAACCTATCAAGAACAAATTTGTGAGATTGATACTAGTAGTCGATTATATTTGTTTAGTGATGGGGTCTATGAAGTTTCACAGGATGATGGCAGTATCTGGGGACTTAACGCTTTAATTGATACTTTTATTAGAATACCTAGCGATCGCCTATCAAGTATTGAATATATATTATCTTGTGTCAAAGATGCGGCTAATAGTCATCCCTTTGAGGATGATTTATCACTATTAGAAATCGAATTTCACATATAGCAATTCTAAATGATTTTTAATTAGGGGCAATTCATGAATTGCCCCTAATTAAAAATCATTTGCCGTAATAATTTCAATATTTCTAAAGGGATTTAAAACCCAGTGAAGATGTCGCAGCGCGACACCTTCACTCACAAAAACTTGCAATCATCCGATTAGCTCGCGAGCCATAGCCGCCGCCAAATTAAAACCCAGTGAAGATGTCGCAGCGCGACACCTTCACTCACAAAAACTTGCAATCATCCGATTAGCTTGCGAGCCATAGCCGCCGCCAAATTAAAACCCAGTGAAGATGTCGCAGCGCGACACCTTCACTCACAAAAACTTGCAATCATCCGATTAGCTTGCGAGCCATAGCTCCCGCCAAAAAGATTGTAATGATTAAGAATGTGATAGAGATTGTAAAGGGTTTTACGTTGTTGATAGCCAGCATCAAGGGGATAGTCCGCTTGATAAGCGCGATAAAACTGGGCGGGAAATCCGCCGAATAATTCGGTCATCGCCAGATCAACCTCGCGATCGCCAAAGTATAGGGCAGGATCAAAAATTACAGGCTCACCATTACTAAAGGCAGCATTACCACCCCAAAGATCGCCATGTACCATCGCGGAACTTGGTTGATAATCACGAAAAAAACTGGGGATTAGTTTATAAATTTTTTCTTCAGGAATATCACAACGCCAACCTTGACGCTTTGCCAAACGGATCTGAAAGGCTAAACGATATTCGATCCAGAAATCAATCCACCTATCTGTCCAATGATTAATTTGGGGCGTTGCGCCGATCGTATTGTCTCGCTCCCAGCCAAAGCCGCGATCGCTAGTAACACGATGCATCGCCGCCAAATTTCTCCCCATCGCCTCCCAATCTTGGCGACCGCCTAATTCCAGCTTTTCCATCACCAAATAAGCCGCATTCCCCGCAATTCCCCAACAGATGGGCTGTGGCACACGAATTGTGTTGGTCTCATAGATTTGCTTTAGGGCGATCGCCTCGGCGATAAACATCTCTAGACGATGGGAGTCATTTGTTTTTACAAAAAAGTCACGCTGTCCGTCCGATAGCTTGGTGGTCTGATTGATACATCCGACCGACTGAGCTTGACGGCGATCGCTGGTAAATTTTGCTCCTGTCGCTTGCGAAATTGCGATCGCTATTTCATCCCACATAACTTTTGTCCAAATAATACCAATCCTAAATTATGGAAGTGCGCCCCAAAGGGGCGCACTTCCACAATTTAGATGTGCATAAGTTCTCAATAAAACGTAACTCAAAAACCTAAAGACGCTTCGTATACTGTGAACTAACACATTAACTTATTGCTAAATAGTTGGAGGATGGAGGACGCTATGCGTCCTCCATCCTCCAACTATAAATCTATCCTAACTGGTGAAATATGATGAACGACATTGGTAAGTATCGCTTTGTTTGTACCCTCACCCTTAGTGATATTTTGGGTCAGGTAATTGTGTGGTTAGGGGTGATTTTTGCGGCTCTTGCCTCGGCACTTTCATTAATGAGTAAACCAATTTATTCCTTTGGAGCAGTTGGTTTAATTGTAGTGACATCCTTACCGTTTTTACTATTTACCTTCGTCACGACTTTATTCAATCACATCGATATTGTGCCATTAACCGAAGAAGAGATTAAGCGGAACAATTCTAAAATATCAGGTGTACGCAAAACTGCGGCAAAGGCTTCTGTATAGATGTAGTCATAGACACAACTCGCCCCTACAAGTCCAGAGAATTTTTGAAGAAGACTGCTTTGCAGTCTTCTTCAAAAATTCTCTGGATTCACTTTATTATGGACATTACGAGCATTATCTGATAAACCATTACCTAAGAATTTTTTAGAAATAGGGTTAAATCACTGTGCGCCAACTTAATTTTGTTGTTATTTTTATCGTTGCTCTTGCCCTAGTCCTGTTTGCCTTAGAAAACACTGCTTCCGCCCCTATCCAAATTATTCCTCAACTCCAAGTCGCTGCACCCATTTCCGTCGAGCTTATTTTGGCGATGGGTTTAGGTGCAGTTTTAGCTTGGTTTTTTAGTGTATGGTCAGGCTTACAAAAATCTATCGATATGCGTAATAAGAATGTGCAGATCCAGAATTTACAGGAAACCGTCCAAAATTTAACCGTGGAAATTGAAGAACGCAAACGCTTGGTTTCTGCATCGGCGATCGATGTCGAGATTGATGAAGATAAATCCAAAAACTAAAGAAAACTAAAGAAAACTAAAGAAAAAGACGTAAAGCGTCTTTTTCTTTAGTTTTTTGTAGATAGATCCTGACAATCAGTGATATTTTTAAACATCCGCTTCTCGTAAGCCCCATGACTCTATCGATCGCCGAATCAGTTACAAAAGATGCCATTGCCCTATTGATTGACCTTGCCGAGCGAGGCGAGATCGATCCTTGGGATGTGCAGGTAATTGATGTCGTCGATCGCTTTTTGTCTCGGTTAATTGTCAGCGATCGCCGTGACCTGTACGATTCAGGGCAAGCGATGCTCTACGCGGCAATGTTGGTGCTGCTCAAGGCAAATTCCCTGTCGGATAGCCAAAGCGTCTATGACCAAATTGCAGAAAGTACCGATGATCTGGAACTAGAGTCCGAGGCAATGGCTGCATCCTTACGATTGCCAACGGATTTTGATAAAAGGCTGCGGCGTTTACCTGTAGCCTTACCACCCAAGGCGCGGCGCATCACCCTTGAAGAGTTAATTGCTCAGATTGAAGCGATCGCTGAAATTGTGGATCGTAAAATTAGCAAACCTGCCAAACGTCCTAGCCAAAGTAAAATGGCGCGAAAGGCAGCGATGAAGGCGATCGCTCAACTTGCTCACAAGGAAAATTTATCGGAAATGGTCGCAGAAATCGAGCGTTATTTTATGCTCCATCCCGATCAAGAGATTGAGATAACAGATCTCGCCGCCGTATTTAATGATCGCGTGGGTGTATTTTGGGGATTATTGCTAATGTCTTCGCAGTCCAAGGTAGAGTTATTTCAAGAAGAATTTTATGGCAAAATCCAAATAGTTCCTACCATCAAATCACCATCTCTCAAGGACATCCCCTTTGCCAATAGTGCCGCTAATTCCACAGTAGAATCTACTCAGTTAAAATTGACATTCTCTGAATTAAAAGAAGTTTCGTGAAATATTTAAGCCTGTCTAACTATCAACCTTCCCACTTAGTCTCCATCGTTCCGATCAAGCTGATTACTGGTATTGCGGCTGGGTTAGGGGCGATCGCTATTTGTTTAACTAGCCATGCGAGCTTGTCCCTCGCGCAGGTTCGCAGCTCTGTATATAAACCAACAGTAATATCTAGTGGTACTGAAGTTAACGATATTCTCACCGACAAGGATATTCCCACAGGTCAAAAAGGCTTTGCCCGTGACTATATTCTTGATGCTCAAAAAGATGAGCGATTAGAAATTACCGTCAATTCAGGAAGTTTTGATACGGTGTTAAGTTTGCTTGATGTCAAGGGGGATGTGATTGCCGAAAATGATGATGCAGCTAGTGACACCACCAACTCTTTAATCTTTTTTAAAGTGCGTCAATCAGGAACCTATACGGTGCGAGTTTCTTCCTTTGGTGGTAGTAGTGGCGGCAAATATACCCTTAAAGTTACTAAGCTTCGAGTTGTAAATTAATTATTCGCTAAGCTGCCCGCTACGCGGGCGGCTTAGCGAATTACAAATTAATTATAGGACTTACGCAAAATGATTTGAAACCCGCACTGCATCGTAAGGGTAATTCATGAATTGCCCTTACGATGCGTTGCTTTGCGTAAGTCCTAAATTATTTGCTACGCGGGTGCTACAACAAGCTATGGTGAGCATCTTAGGATGCTCGATTCTATTTCTTCCCAAATTTTTAGCGAAACAGCGATCGCCATATTTTTACATTGCACAATTAATAAATTAGCGTAGAGATAATTTTCTAATGATTCTACTTCACGATGAGAAATTCGACTTAATTCCACAGGCAAATATAGTGTTTGGAACCATGTTCGACTGATCTTATTACGGAACTCTTCCCGCACTTCAAAGGACTGATCGTAGCTAGGAGCTTGACTACTTAGAGATTCCAGTCGATTACTTAGGGACAAAAAATTAATATATTTACTATCAAAGTTAACACTTGCTAGGGTTTCCTCAAGATTCCTACAGAGTTGCAGAGTTAGCTGTAGTTCCGTTGCACTATCAAGATCTAAGGCATAGGCAAGACTCATCGATAGATCTGCCTCTAATACTTTATCAAAATTAAGGGATGAGTCAAAGGCGTTATATAGGTCATGAATTAGCCCTAACATTCTCGTTAAGATTAGAGCAGGGGCAAGTTCATTTAAGAAACGAGGACGAGCTAATAGAAGCGCTGCGATGCGCCTAGCAACACTTTTAAGATTGCCTTGAGATCTAAAAGATACTTGATCGATCCAATCTAAAATCTCCCTCAATCTTTCTGTATTGATATAGTTGTTAGCTTGTGACTGCATACATAGTAATAGTTCCTCAGTATTGCCAATCGTCATTCCCGCCAGAATTAAAAAGACCTCTTGCCAACGGCGATCGCTTAAATGATAGGGAACGATTTGCTTTACCTTACTATGGGTATAAATATAACGAGCAACAAAATATTCTTGAAAAGTGATATGGCTAAATACAAAATTTGCAGAAGTTCCCCAAGATATCACTCGACAAATTCCAAGTTGTTGCAAGGTTTTTAATACAAAATTACTTTCGATTTTCTTTAAAATATTTGTGCAGCTATTTAGTACTACTTGAATATATCCTTCTACTTCTTCAATAGATATAACTGTCTGACTTAACTCAAATCCTTTATAAGCAATCTCCATCAACACTAAATCCAACACATCCGTGTTAATGCTATTCTCTAACTCATCATTCAGCGATTGACACTTTAATACTTGTTCTTCGAGAATAATCTTGACTGCTTTTTGATACAGACTACTAATATTACTAGGGAAGCTATATTGATGATCGTATAACAAACAGAGAAGTAGCAAGGACAAAGGCGAATTAGCCAACTCCTTAGCTACTGAATTAGTTTGCAAAATCTTCCAACAACGTTGGGCTTTACTTGAAGCTAATTCCTGTTCAATATCTGGAGATTGACTATTACTCTCTTCTGAGGGTTTGGCACTCGTTGCATAGGCGATCGTAAACCACTTATGAATATATTCCTGAATATGCAAATCGCTCCAAGGCTGAAGTACGACTTCCAAAAACTGTCCTAAACTGTTCTGATAAGACGACAGACGACTAGAAACAATGTAACGATTTTCGGGGAAAGATTTTACAAATTCCTGTACAGTTTGGGATATATACTTTTGTGATAAAACAGACTCGTTCAATCCATCGATGATAATTAGCAGTTTTCCCTTCGCTAACATCCATAGAGCTAATTCCCGTGATTCAGGAAAACCAGACTTCTCAAACTCTTCCGCGATCGCTTGCAGTAATGTATCCGTATTTTGAAAAACCTTCCACATCTGCAAAAATACGGGCAAAACATCATGGCGATATTTTCCTTCAGGATAACGCAGTGACTCTAATCCCACATATTGCAGAAAAGTTGTTTTCCCCGTGGCAGGCTTACCTAAAACCGTTAAATATGCTTCCTCATTAGCAAGATTCAAGCCTAATAGATTATTACCTTTACTATAACTACTTCTCTGGAGATCCATCGAAAAAGCTTCTTCAAGTTCTTCAACCGATTCAAAACTACGAATGGATGTATGGGGCTGAAATCTTTGAGGAACATAAATAGAAGAAAGATTAGGGGTGTTTGGACTACCCAACAGATGGATAAAAGCATGAGTAGCTATATATTCCCTCGCATAATTACGCGCTGCTTTCGCAATAGCATGACTAAAGTAAGCCTCATTAATATCAGGCTCTTTTGATTTTAGATGTTCTATAAATCCTAAAAATGCCACCTCAAAGCGTTGCACAATGTCACGAATATTTTGCTCTCTTCGGATACTCATAAAAGACCTTTCGATACGCGAGAAACTCCGCGCTTTAGCGCTGAGAGGTAAGCGAAGGTTGGTTTCAACCGCCAGTAGATATTAGAAACCATAGCTATAGCCATCCTTGCGATGAATAGTTTTGCAATACTTGTGACTGATACCTTGAATCAATGTTGATGCTGAGATATTGAAACTACCCGTAGAACGGACAGCCACACGTCCAACATACTCACCAATCTTTTTACCAGTGGTGACAATTGCTTTCACAATGTCACCAGTCTGGAAACCTTCTGAGCCAGTGCCAACAGGTAAGCCATTAGTCTTGAGAGCATTGAGCAAAGCCCAACGAGTAGAATTTACCGCCGCCGCATCTTTAAGTGAACGTTTTGTTTGAGTTACTACTTTTTTCAAAACTTCAGGCTTCTTAGCTAAGAAATCAGTGATACTTTGCACACCTTTTTTGGTGTTGCATGGTTCACAGGCAAGGGCTAGATTAGAAATACGATTAGACCCGCCCTTAGATTTTGGGTGAATATGCTCTACTTGTAAAGGCACGTTTTCAGCACCGCAATAAGCACATTTTCGATCCCATTTTTCAAGTAGATACTCGCGCACCTCGTAGCCTTGTAGTTCTCCTTGCTGATATTCAATCCCTGATATTTCAGGATTTTCTATCTGTTGCAGATCGAATCTGACTAACTCAGAAACAATTGAACCAATGGGAGCTAATTTAATAAACTTGCGTACCCAAGTCATAATCGTTAAAACACGATGCTCTAAGGTTGGAGCTAACCAACCTTTAGGACGGGTACGATTCAAAAATCTGGCTTGACGATAACGGGTTTTACGGTTACGTCTGCCACGTCTTAGAGATCGGCGCGATTCAAGATTATTTTTGATAGCTTGACCACGATGACTAAGTTCTGCACCAAAGATGGCTTCCTCTTTTTGAACTAAAGCTAATCCCGTTGTCTTGGAGCCAGTATCAATTTTTATCTCGATTGGTTCTGGTGTAGCAGTTACCTCTTTTTTTAAAATAATCGTGAAGGGGAATTGACGGAATACATCCGCCCTACCAGCTTTGAGTAATGATCGAGCCATTCCTGCTGTGCAAGGTGTTAGCGGTTTGTGATTAGTATCTAATACGAAGATTTGGTTAGACATTGTTGCGTCTTTTCTAATTGCTTGTAATGTTTGCTTCGCCAAGGTTATCTAGGCTTGTTATGCTTGCAACACTGTCCCAGTGACCTTAGAACTGTTTAATTACAAACGACAGAGCGGGGAACTAGCAAGCATTCCGAGGTGTCGTGACCTAAATAACGTAGTCAGTTAAGACTTAGGCTGGTCAGCACGGCTTCAAACTTTAGGCTCGAAGCCCCGTCACTTCAGTGCGGGGTTGCTGACAAAAACAGTATTATCTTATCTGTAAGTAGTCTGACATACAAAATCTAGATGGTCTGTAAGAAATTATCAACTTAATTACTGGTGTTTCGTGGAAGTTTCTAAAGCCATCATCCCTAGCCCCTCTCCCGCAGGCTACCGTGTACACACAAGTATCTCTGTCTACGTTTCAGGGTTTAGATGATCCCCCCCAGCCCCCCTTAAAAAGGCTACGGTGTACACACAAGTCTCTCTATCTAGGTTTCAGGGTTTAGATCCCCCCAGCCCCCCTTTTTAAGGGGGGAGAATAAATTAAATTTTCTTCTTCCCCCTTTTTAAGGGGTATTGAGGGGGATCATTAGTAACTCGCGCTATAGCTGACAACTTGTGTGTACACCGTAGCTCCTGCGGGAGAAGGGGGTGGGGGATGAGGGTTCCATGTAACACCAATTACTTATTTTCAGCTTATCGATTTCTCCTTTCTTGTCCTTCTCCTTATCCCGAACTCACCCTGACTCAAGATTACGGAAAAATGTATTTTGCTAAAACTAGTCTATATCTAACACTTTGAGGATAAGCGATCGGCTGGAATTTATAGTCTTTAACCGTTTCTCTAACAATATTAACTAATTCTGGAGCAACTGTTTTTTCAAATTCCAAAAATTTCTTGGTTACTTTGCCGTCGGGAGCCACCAGCCAAGCATAAGTGACCGTACCACTTTTACCTGCAATATTTGTCACTTTAGGTGGAATCCACTCTATGCCTTTTTCCCTTGTATCCGCGTTAATCAACACATCTTTCGCCGCAATGCGTGTCCGATCTATTTGTCCTTTTGACAAAATATCGGGATCTGTAAACATAGAAGTGGTCAAGTTAGTTGTCACCACTTCATCTTGACCAGTGGTTGCTAAATTAGTGCCAATTACTGTTTTTTTAGCAGGTTTTCCAACTCCATCTTTTTGGGTAGGACTAGGGTCTGGTTGATCTTTGATCGCATTACCCTGTAACTCAGGCTTAAGATTGCTGCTAGGAGATTTGTTAGCAACGGTGTTGTCGATCTTGCCCGAATCTACGGGACGAGGTGTTTGGGTAGGCTGCGTTTTTGGTGGAGAATTCCGTGGTTTACTCTCCTCTGCGGGGGGGATGGTTTCAAGATTATCGAAAAAGGCAGAATTATTATTAGCTAAGGGAAAATTATCCGCACGATCAAAAGTGTCTAAATCGGGCGATCGCGATGATCTGTTAACTGGGATATCTAGTTTATTTGCAGGATTGGTAGGTTTAACAAATAAATTATCGAACAAAGATTTATTCTGTCTAGGAATCGTCGCCACCTTTTTGGGAGGCAGATTGAGGGTTGGCACGATCACTTCAGGCGGTTCTTCAGTTTTCTTGAGTGGATTGGGCGTGAGCAACATAAACCCAGTATGAATACCAAGGGAACCAATTACTAATATCCAAAATGGATATTTGACAGCGAAATCACCTACTTTGTGAGCAAATTGACTCACCGATCGCTTATTTAAGGTTTTATTAAAGGGGTGACGTGCAGGTAACATGATTGGCTCCGCTTTACTTACAATTAGTTTGCTTTTGGGTTTAGTCGGCAACATTGTCTTTCAGCAAGTTTTGATTTTATTTTACAATTGACTACTTATGAAGATCGCGAGGTGGCGATCGCAACACGATTGCCTGCAATGCTTCTTAGTTCAGCAAGACGGTTAATTACGATTTGATAAGAGACATTAGTATTATCGGCACTGAGGACAACTACCCCCCGCGAAGAAGTTGCTAAAAATTTACGAATATCCTGCTCTAACTGTTGAGGTGCAATAGATTTGCCGTCTGAAAGCATCTGACCATTAGGATCAAGGGTAATTATGAAAATATCTTCAGCTTTGAGATCGGATGGATTAGATTCAGCGCTACTATCGCGATCGCTGATGGGTAGGTCAACCCCAATACGGCTAGGCACAATTAACGCCGATGAGATCAAGATAAAAAACGCCAAGATCGAAAACACCACATCTAACAAAGCTGTGAGATTAATTTCTGAGCTAGATGATGATTGGTATTTTTTGCGAATTCTCATAAATTAACTTTTTCGTGATCAAATATGACCGATGTATAACTGCTATTGTTCCTAACCACATCTAAAACCTGCGGCAATAACTTGAGAGAGTGCGCCCCGAAGGGGCGCACTCTCTCAAGTTATTTAGGATTGCGGCTTAGTGTAATTAACTTCTACTACGGTATGCACATTACCGCGAGGCGTAAAATCGCCTTTAACATTGATTCTAAGCGGATCGCTTGCTTTGACAAAATCATCGAGAATCTGATTAACTGATTCTTCGTGAGAAATAAAGCGATCGCGGTAGCTATTGATATATAACTTAATCGCCTTTAGTTCTACCAATAACAGGTTTGGGGTATAGCTAATATAAATCGTGGCAAAGTCTGGATAGCCCGAAAAGGGACATTTGCTAGTGTATTCGGGAAGGGTAATTTGAATGTTGTAATCTCTGCCAACACGAGGGTTGGGGAAAGTGGTGAGGGTTACTTCTGCGATCGCTTGTTCGCCGTATTTAACAGTCATATCTGCTCTGAGGATAAAAAATCAAAAAATCAAAAAATCAAAAAGTAAAGCTGTGTGAGATTTACTTTAGACTTCTAGCGTAACAAATTTAAATAAAAAAAGAGAAGGACGCTTCGCGTCCTTCTCTTTTTTTTGTCATAGGCAAGCTTTACACTTGCTCATGAAACTGCTTTTAATGTTTTTTGACATCATGGGGCTGAATTACTCCATAACCGCCATGATTTCGCTCATACACAACATTGATCTCCCCTGTATCAGCATTGCGAAAAACATAGAAATCATGATCAATCAATTCCAGCCTTTCCAGAGCCTCATCTACCGATAGGGCAGGCATGGCGAAGTATTTGTTACGGATTACCTGAGTTGGCAATTCAACGACCCGATTACCATTTGGCAAGGGTACAGGAGGTTGTTCCGCGACAGCAACACTGGTTTTCGCAGCACCGCGATCGCTCTTGCGCTCCTTGAATTTTCGCAACTTACGCGCAATTTTGTCGGCAACTAGATCGATACTTGCATACAAATTCTCGCTCTTCTCCTCGGCACGGATCACAGATCCGTTCGCATACACGGTTACTTCCGCCGATTGGCTAGAAGCAATGCGAGGATTTCGAGCCACCGACAGATGGACATCCACCTCGGTAGTTAATCCTTGGAAATGGCTCACCGCTTTGTCAATCTTTTGTTCGACATATTCGCGGATGGCTTCCGTGACTTCAATATTCTTGCCTTGAATTACAAGTTTCATCTCTATGACCTCGATTCTGAGTTCCAAATCAGTTAATTTAAAATCGACACGCGCAGTCTTGTTTTTTATTACCCCACTGCGCCGAATAGCTGATTTGGCTATGTGATCACCATAACACTTTGGGGGTGTTATCAATCAAGGTTTGATGCACTTCTTAACGTATTAATAACCAATTTTGATGTTTTTAGTACTAAATGAGGGAGAGACGGCACTTCGTGCCGTCTCTCCCTACAAGTATATAGCGGTCATCTCAAGACCCAGAAGTAAGTAGCGGCGCTTTGCGCCGCTACTTACTTCTGGGTTTGTGTCCTAATCTGTACGAATAAGATCAAACAAGGTTGCTATTTATCGCTTACGATTGGCATTGTGCATCGTCTGTTTTAAGCATGTGAGGTTTGTATGAGTTCGGCTGTGGAACTATGGCAACGTTACCAAGACTGGCTGTATTACCATTCAGAGCTAGGGATATATTTGGATATCAGTCGGATTAGGTTTACGTCAGACTTTTTAACAGAGATCCAACCCAAGTTTGTTAAAGCTTTTGCAGATATGAAAGCTTTGGAGTCTGGCGCGATCGCCAATCCTGATGAGCAGCGCATGGTCGGACATTATTGGCTGCGATCGCCAGAAATTGCTCCCACCGAAGAGTTGCGTAACGATATTACGGAAACCCTTGATCGCATTGAAGAATTTACTAAAAAAGTTCATGCGGGGATCATTCATCCACCTACGGCTCCAAAATTTACAGACATCTTGTCGATTGGCATTGGTGGATCAGCCCTAGGACCACAATTTGTGGCGCAAGCTTTGGCTAAGGCTGATGTGCCACTCAAGATTAGCTTTATTGATAACGCTGATCCCGATGGTATTGACCTAGTACTTGATCTCTTAGGCGATCGCCTTAGCACCACCTTAGTATTAGTAATTTCTAAATCTGGTGGTACACCTGAAGCCGCTAATGGCATGAAGGAAGCGGAATTTGCCTTTCAACAAGCAGGGCTAGATTTTGCCAAACAAGCGATCGCGATTACGGGCGTTGGTAGTGCCTTAGAAAAATATGCGATCGCCAATGGCTGGCTCGACACTTTCCCAATGTATGACTGGATCGGCGGTCGCACCTCAGAACTATCCGCAGTCGGCTTAGTGCCAGCCGCATTGCAAGGTATCAACATTCGTGAAATGTTACGCGGCGCAAACTTAATGGATGCGGCTACCCGTGTGGAAAATATGCGCCAAAATCCTGCGGCACTCTTAGCGATGTCATGGTACTTTGCCTGCAACGGTAAAGGCGAGAAAGACATGGTGATTCTGCCCTACAAAGATCGCCTGCTCCTGTTTAGCCGCTATTTACAACAGCTAGTCATGGAATCCATCGGCAAAGAGCAGGATCTTGATGGCAATTTGGTGTATCAAGGGATCGCCGTCTATGGCAATAAAGGATCTACCGATCAACATGCCTATGTGCAGCAACTCCGCGAAGGTGTCCCTAACTTTTTTGCTACCTTTATCGAAGTACTTCAAGACTCCGCCAAGCCGCATCCTGAGGTTGAGGAAGGCGTAGTCACAGGCGATTATCTGCTAGGGTTTCTGCAAGGGACTCGCAGCGCTCTTTACGAAAATGGTCGAGATTCAATCACCGTAACGATTCCAGTGGTTTCTGAACTTACAATTGGGGCATTAATCGCTCTGTACGAACGTGCAGTGAGTTTCTATGCTTCATTAGTAAATATTAATGCCTACCACCAACCAGGGGTTGAGGCAGGCAAAAAGGCTGGAGCTAAGGTATTAAACTTACAAAAGAAACTGGTTGCCGTCTTAAAGATCTCTACTGTGTCTCTTTCTTTAGAAGAAATTGCTACCCAGATGGATGCTCTAGATGAGATTGAGTCTCTGTATCATATTGCGCGTCATCTTCATGCAAACTGTAAGCTGCTATTAGAAGGCGAGCTCACAAAACCAACTACGCTAAAACTAATGCTGATCGCATAAGGCTAAATTTTGATAAATCTCAAATAATATGTGAGAGTGAGTCCCGAAGGGACTCACTCTCACATATTATTTGGGAATCTGATATTAACGATTATTTTGAAATCAGGCTGCTGTGAGTCACAATTTTTTTAATTTTTTAGTTAGCAT
>Ga0316611_1000221_pt1 | contig 21523 bp, 30 predicted proteins | sample MIS2016202_MG_FD_207675 | JGI IMG/M metagenome (GOLD analysis project Ga0316611, IMG submission 207675) | Microbial mat bacterial communities from Middle Island sinkhole, Lake Huron, Michigan, United States - MIS.2016.202 | ecosystem: Environmental > Aquatic > Freshwater > Lake > Sediment... | reverse complement strand
TGGATCAAGCTATCACTGATGCATTTAATACCGTCACCAAGAAGGATCTTTTGGGATGGTTTTCTCATTGTGATGCTATGACCGTTCTCATTTAGTTCTGTCCTCACTATCTTGAAAACCGCGATAGGTAATCAAACCCTTGCGACCTTGAGGCAAATCGACACCCTCAAACAACTCTTGAGCCACCTTCATCGTCTCTTCAGGCGATAGCCCCAATCTCACAGAGGCAGCTTGCTGAAGCGAACTGGTAATGAAAGGCGGCAATGGGGATTTTTGAGCAGTGACACCCGTAGCTTCGCGAACAACGTGGTGATGAGTACGGGCAACTTGAATAATTCTGGTAGCTTCTGCTTCCGACAATACTCGTTTTGACTCAACCGTAGATTCTGCATTCACTTCCGCCGCATCATCGGTGACATCCTGATCGTCAAGCACTGGCTCAATTTCACTACTACCCGCATAAAAAGCCGTGAAGCCTTCAGCATATTCCGTCCATACCGACCAGTAAGTAATTGGAACAAAAGCAGTTATCTCCCGTTCACGCTGACAGACGATATGCAAAGCCACCGACTGCACCCGACCCGCCGAGCTACCGCCACTAGTACGACGCACAAGTGGCGAAACCTTAAACCCAATCAATCGATCCAAGCATTGTCTAGCGCGTTGCGCTGAAATCAGGTTCAAATCTAACTGATGAGCATTAGCGATCGCAGCCTTAACCGCCGTGGGCGTAATCTGGTTATAGACAGCACGTTTAGGATTACGCAGATGCAGTTGCTGTTGTAAATGCCATGCAATCCCCTCACCCTCGAGATCGCCATCGGTAGCCAGCACCACTTCTGAAGCATTCTTCACCGCAGCGCGGAGTTTAGTGACTACCTGTTGTCCTTTGCCTTCCGTCAATTGGTAGCGACATTCAATTTTGTTGGTATCTTTGTGCATGGTAAAGCCCAAGCTATCTTCACCATCTTTGGCTAGTTCCGTAAAGTGACCAAAGGAGGCTTCTACTTGCCATTCACTACCGAGGATGGCTTGAATGGTTTTGCACTTGGATGGAGATTCAACGAGTAATAGCTTTTTCATATTTTTATACCTGTGTAAACTTTATCGCTAAATGGAACTATTTCTGATTTTCAAGAGGTTTGGTTTGCTGTGCATTCAACATGGCTACAGCCCTACTGATATTGGCTGCATCTCTGTCAGTGACATTAGATTCAATGATTTTGCCTTGCGACTCCACTAGAATCGGATTAACAGGACGATCTTTTGCCTTTAAAGTCATCGTATCCGAGTCCTTTTCAAGACTGAACTTGTAATTCCCCTTACCATCAGGACGCTCAAAGATAAGATTATTGCCATTTTCTTTACCCTGAACTTGCAACAGTTCTCGACAATCACGCGCCAGCTTGAGGTCACGTTCATCATTAGTTGCTTTATCAGTGGAAGTTTGCGAAGTTTCTTGCTCAGCACCATCGCGTTTATTTTCAGTTTTGTCTTTACCCAGTTTCGCCAAGCCATCAAACATCGATAGAGCGATCGCTTGAATCTGGGCAGCATAATTAATCTGATTCTGCTCTTGAATAGCAACACTCACCAATTGAGCTTCATTACTATCGGAATCGGGATTACTGCTTGGTGCATAAGCCAGATCCCATTCTTCATCGAATACATCGTCTTTATCTTCCATCGTAAAATCCGTCAAAGTAATTGGATAATTCTCTCGTTCAGCGATCGCTAAAATGTTGACTATGTGAATGACAAGCTGATTAAAAGCCGTCACAAACTGGGCGATATTAACATCAGGATTAGCGGTAATCATCGTATTTTCCTAGCGCTCTAGCTGGGGCTGAATAGGTTCTATTTTCAAGCGTGGCAATTTATCGGCAACCGAGGCAGGTTGACTCATGCGTTGAAAGATCTGCTTGAAACTAGCCAAATCCTCTGGAGTCATTGACTGAGCAGTGATTTGCCCTTTGTCAGTCCGCAGAATGTTTTCCCCCCTATCGTTAGCGATCGCGATATCGCCAACTTCATTCCGTTGCAAGGTATAGTTCTCACCCTTAAAAGTCTCTCTTCCCGTCTGCCTGAGAAAATTATCGACAATGACAACCGCTCTAGAGCCAGCAGGAGCCAAATCTCCCATCTTGGCGATCGCGGCAGGATAACCTTGATTTGGGTTAGAGATTAACGCTACAAGAAAATTTTGAGACTATTTAGTTTGTTTGTTGCATCTTACTGTTAGAATTCCTAGTAAATTAGGCATAAAGTATTATGAGTAAAGCGCTAGGCATCGATTTAGGGACAACTAACTCGGTTGGGGCATTTAGCGAGGTTGGGGTGGAAATTATTACGGGGACTGACAATACCGCTCCTGAGCGTAAGCTGACTAGATCAATTGTTAGCTACATCGACAATCAAATTAAGGTGGGGGAACCTGCGTATAACAATCTGGGACATAGCCCAGAAAATACGATTAATTCGATCAAGCGACTCATCGGGCGTGGGTTTGCTGATCCGAAGGTGTAAGAGCATAAATCAAAATGTGCTTATAAGGTGACAGCGCCCAGCGATGGGACTGAAAATAGCATTGGTGTTTGGATGGGTGGCAAAGAATATTCACCTGAAGATATTTCGGCAGAAATTCTTAAAAAAGTTGTCAGCAATGCTGTTGCTTATCGCCGCGATCGCCTTGGCAAACAAAATGAGGTGATTAATCAGGCGGTGATTACGATTCCTGCTTATTTTAATGACAAACAGAAAAATGCCACGCGATCGGCTGCTTACAAAGCAGGATTGACACCTTTAGAGTTGCTATCAGAACCAACGGCGGCGGCGATTTCCTATGGATTTAAGCCAGATAGTGATGATGTCAAAACAATTTTGGTTTATGACTTCGGTGGTGGGACATTTGACGCTTCTTTGATTGTGGCGGCGGGTACTCAGTTTATTGAACAAGGCAAGGCGGGAGATCTTTGGCTTGGTGGTGATGATGTGGATCTCAAGTTGACTCAATTTGTAAAAGAACAAGTTGCCAAACAAGAAGGAATCAGAGATATCGATCGCTTGATTGACAAAATGCCTCACTATGAGAAATTACGGTTCATTGCCGATCTTAAATTGGCTTGTGAAAAAGCGAAGGTGGAGTTGAGTAAATCCACATCTACGATGATTGCGCCTGCTACACCTCTCAAAGATGATTTAGGGATTGGGATTCCTGTAGAAGTCGAGATTTCGCGATCGCAGTTTGAGCAGATGATTCAGCCATTGGTGGCGCGAACAATTCAGATTTGTCATGAGGCTTTGCAGTTATCGGAATACACTCCTGATTTAGTGGATGTGGTGCTTTTGGTGGGCGGTTCATCCCAAATTCCCTATGTGCAATCACAGGTGAAAACTGCATTTGGCGATGAGAAAGTCGTGATTCATCCACGCCCGATGTACGCGATCGCTGAAGGTGCAGCGATCGTTGCGGCGGGACGCATTGATAAAGTGGGTACTGTGTCGCGAGACTATTGTATCAAGTTGGTTGATGATCCGCGCTATCTCATTATTCGGCGTGGCGATGTTTTGCCTGTGCAAACTTCACATACTTTCAAGTTAGTTGATGATGGACAAAGGTTGATTCATTTTCAATTCTTTAGCCCTGATGAAGTGACCAAAGATATTGATGGCAAGGGCAACGATGAAAAGATTGGAGAGGCTTGGCTGTCATTGGATCAGGACTACCCAAAAGGAACAGAGATTCAGACTTTTTTAGAGTTGGATGAAAAAGATAGTCCGCTCAAAGTTTATGCTCATTTAAAAAATGATCCCAGTGTGAGTGTATCTTGCCAGTTTTCACGAGGTTACGGTGATGAAAAGGTGCTTAAAGAAACAGAGCAGGTGATTCAAGAACTGAACGAACTTGGTTTAACTAAGCTAGGAGTTGCCGCCGCAACCGAAAAAATCTCTGCCGTTGTCAAATCTGCTAATCGCATTGTTGACAAAAACACAGGCGAAATTCGTTCTGATATGAGTCAGTCGGCGAAGAAAGAACTTGAATCTCTCAAGGTGATGATGTCGAAGGAGAGGCTTGAGGCTGAAGCATATATTGATGAGTTCGAGAGGATTATCAATATATGTGATGACCTCATCCCTTCGGCTCAGAAGCAAAGAATGCAAAGACTGTCACGCGAATTGCAAGAAGCGATTGATAAAAATAATATTTCTGGAATGCAGGTGGTTACTGAACGTGCTGCACAGGAAATTCAGAATTTGCCCGATCGCGTCAGCCTAATTATGCTTTGTGTGGTGGGAATCCGTAAGGCAAGCCAAATCAATCCATCAGAGGGTCAAGTTATGGCAAGTAAGTTAGATCGGATGCTTTCTGCGATGAAAAACAATCAAGATATGCAAGTCGGCAGAATGGCAGAGGAGCTATTCCCTATGGTGGAGCGCTATGTTGATAAGCGAATGCCGACATCAGCAATTAGTACAGGTTTGTCTCGCTAGTTTTACCCAATTCTATTTTTGCAAGAGTTCCCATGACTGAATCAATTCGGCTTAACTGCCCTGTCTGTGGTTATCAAGATATACAGAAAAATATCTGTCCCAATTGTGATACGGATGTGTCTTTGTTGCGATCGCTTTTAGAGTTACCAATTTTAGAGGCTACAAATGCTACAGCTATTGAGAATATTCAAACTGTACCCAAGAAATCAAAACTTCCCAAAGTTTGGCTATTAGTTTTGTTGGGTATAGCAATTGGTTTTGCGATCGGTGGCTGGACTGGGTACTCCCTATTCCAATCAACTCTAATATCTCAAATTCCTGAGAAAGTTGCCCAGCCAACTCCACCCGCAATCATTCCTAGTCCAGTCGTCACATCTTCGCCAAAAACATCATTGACTCAAACCTATACTGTGCAGACAGGTGATGCGTTAGAGGCTCTAGCAATTCGTTTTTGTGGAAATGATTTAGCATGGCGCGATTGGGTAAATGCGAATCCTTCTTTAGTTGGAAGGAAAGACGAGCTAGAAGTGGGCGAAAAACTAAGAATCCCAGAAAATTGCAAAGGGAAGTAATCACCGATGGTAATGGGACTAATCAATTCATTGACACAGCTTTGCTGTGGTGTTGGTGTCATCGATATTCGCGATCGCGCCAAGCAAACAAAAGATTTCCTCATCAAATCAGAGGAACGGGCTAAAACAAGGAGACTCAAAGAAGCGATTCAGCTTGCTAAGAGTGGAACGCGCCTATGGGGTCAAAATCCTAACTTTTGGGAGAAATTATTTCGGAAGTGGTTTCTTAGCGATCTCCTGATCAAGCTAGAAGAATCTTCAAAAAAATGGAGTGGGCAGATGCAAAATGCTCAACGCCTAATCCAACAGGGGAATAATTTACTTGCCTTAGTTTCTGATGATCCTAAAGAATATGACAACTTAGAAAAAGGACTTCAGTGTTTACAGAGAGCTAAAAATTTACTATTCGATCCCAAAGTCAATGAGCAGGTAAAATCCTATAGTTCTGAGCTACAACAGCGTAAACATTGGTTAGAACTTTTTGAAGATGCACAAGCAAATGCTTTAGCTAAATATTTCCTAAGAGCATTGCCAATTTATGAAGAAGCACAAAAATTTTACAATACAGATGAACTAAATGAACTGATTGCAGTTTGCAAGTCAAGCGCAATTGCTGAAAAGCAATATTGCCGAGAACTAAAAAATGCTAAATCTTTCTGTCAGCAAGCTGATTTTTCAAAAGCTTTTAAAGCTGCGAGAATGGCGATCGCCTCTTTCCCCCGTGAAGATGGACAAAAGTTTTTACGCAGTCTTGAGCGCATTCTCGAATCTAAGACAATTTTCCAGAAAGGGTTGCAGTATGAACAATCTAGGGAACTAGATCTAGCTTTAGATTGCTATACCAGAGCTTATAAGCTAATGCCAGACCTATTAGAATGTCGCTTTCGCCAAGTCATTGTTGTTTGTAAACAGGAAAATTGGGAACAAGCATTGACTTTTCTTGATGGTTTAAATGGCGATCGCGCTAAATACCTACGTGGTTTCATATTTGCCAAGCAACAAAATTATGATGACAATGCAAGAGAATGGCAAGGACTTAGAGTTTCTGGTCTAGACTCTCAACGCTCAAAATTGCAGATCATCAAGCAAAAAGACTATCTTTTGGACTTGCAAGCGATCGAGAAATTTGTCGATCAAGGTGATCTTGAGAAAGCAGCTAATATAAGTTACAAAGCCCTAGAGCGTCATCCTCAAGCCGAAATCATTAGCAAAAATTTAGAAAATCATATTCTCCCGCGACTAGATTCGGAAGCATGGAAACAGACTGACATCAACTGGAATATTTTACGAGGAAAAACTGGCTCTACTTGGTTAGAACGTCCCAACTTACAAAGTTTGCATAATTGGGCTGTCGCTGCTTATTATTGCGCGATGAATACAGAGTATCCAACACTCGACTTGATTATGGAATTTAATGCCAGTTGGGGAACAGCGATCGCTAATCTACCTGATGATCCTTCTTTAGATAATTTGCCTTGGTTGGGAAATACTAAACCAGACCGCATTCAACTCAAGAAAAAACTTGAAGAACTTTGGGATCGTGTATTAGATCGAGTCAAAGATAATGATCTTGATACTTACATGAAGGTACGAGACTGGCAGCGCCTTGATCGATATACATTGAATATTCTTACAAGTTCGACTAAACCAATCATTAAGTTAGGTTCAACTTGGATTTTGCCTAGCACCATAGACTTTTTACAACAATTTGAGAAGTTAAATGATAATTTAACGAAATCAATACTTGACATACAACATCAATCTACATTTTTGAGATCTATCATTGCCAGAATTGCTAAAACTCAGAAATCAATACTTGACATACAACATCAATATACAATTCTGCCAACATCTTCTCAACTATCACTTTTTTATTCTCCATTAGGAATAGCGATCGCTGCTTGCCTTGATGGTGATGTTGAACGAGGCTTACAACTAAAAAACTATAATTTGGGATATTTGAATCACAAAGAGCATCTCAACAATGCCCACGCAATGCTCTCTTACTTTGAGTCTTGTCATCTGCTGAAGAAAAATCAATGGCAAAATGCTCTACAACTAGCGAAGCAATTCAAACAGTCAATTCAAAAAAATTCTGAATGGCTCAGTGAGATAGATCGCCTATGCGAGTCAATAGTACGCGAACTGGACGAAAAAGATCAAATAACATTTGCTAAGTTATGGCTAGAAACGACTTCTAGTAAAGCATCCAGAAACTATTATACAGAATGTAAAACCGAAGAAATTCGGATGCAAATTGGCAAAGAAAGAATCACACCTCAACAAGGATTGTCAAAACTACGCGAATTAACTGACATTGATACCAGTAATCCCGTTTATCGAGATTTGATTAGTCGTATAGAGGTAGTACTCGTAAATCAAGAGGTTCAGCAATTTCTGAAAAGAGGTGAGATCGAGAGCGCAGTTAATCGTGCCATGCGTTCTGGCAGTCGTGAAGTTAAGCAAACATTAGCTGAAGTGTTGTTTAGTATCTTGCAAGAAGCCGATAGAACAGGCAGGATTAGTTATGGGGAGAGAATGCAAGTAGTTGGCTGGATTACCAACTTAGTCCCCGATCTAGTAAATTAGTATTGTGAGTTTGCTAAAAGTTTGCAATACAACCTGTATTTGAGGAAATATTTCATGGCAGCAACAATCACCAATCACATCGAAATCACCGCAGGAATCTGTAGCGGCAAACCTCGCATTGCAGGGCATAGAATTACAGTCCAAAATATTGTCATCTGCTATGAAAGGATGGGAATGTCTCCCGATGAAATTATTTATCACTATCCCAGTATTAACTTAGCTGATGTTCATGCGGCTCTAGCCTATTACTATGATCACGTTGTCGAAATTAGACAAGATATTGCCAATGATGAAGCATTTGCCAAAGAAATACAGTTACAACATCCTTCCCTAGTTCAACAAAAGCTAAAACTCAATCATGACTAGGGAAATTAAATTTCATTTAGATGAAAATGTGAGTAATGCGATCGCCAATGGGTTGCGTATGCGAGGGATTGACGTAACAACGACTCCAGAGCAGAAACTCATTGCTGCTCCTGATGACATACAGCTAAAATTTGCCGTTTCTCAAGAAAGAGTTATTTTCACTCAAGATATTGATTTTCTAAGAATTCATCGTCAAGGAATCAAGCATTTAGGCATTGTCTACTGCCCACAACAAACAAAATCAATAGGGCAAATTATTCAGGGCATTGTCTTAATTTGGGAACTGCTGACACCTGAAGAAATGATTAACCATATCGAATATTTATAAACTCAATAGTTGAAAATACTCATGGAACGTAACCCTTACGATATTTTAGGTTTAACATCAGCCTCGTCTAAAGCTGAAATCACGAAAGCGATGGCTGTAGCCATGAAGCAAAAAGCTTATCCCATTGATGCGATCGCCAAAGCTCAAAAAGCTCTAATGAAGTCAGAGGAGCGATTAGTTGCCGATTTTTTATGTCCGATCTTACCAACGCTGCAACGCTTTCAGCGCTCAGATTTATCAACTTTACAAGAGGAATTACCCACCCTAGAAATTTTGCCCGAATTTGAAGGACTACACGATACAATTCGCGCCAACAAAAATGTTTCTGAACTTGACATTCAGATTGGTAAAACCTTGGTAGACTCACTTACTTTGGATTTTGAGGAATAGATAATGAATAATCAAAATGTGAACTTGGTCATAAAAGCAGTATTGCGTGATTATCTTGTACAGGATATTGGTAGTTTACAGAGAGAAAATGCAAAATTAAAACAAGATATTCGTAATAGCAAAAATGATATTGAAGCTGAAAAAGATGCTTTTTTTCTAGAACTGCTAGAAGTCATTGATACTCTTGATAATTTGACAACATCTTTAGAAAACAGCCTTGAATCTCTTCCAGAAAGCCATCAACGTCTGCCTCGTGCAATTGGTTCCATTCAACGAAAACTTTTGATGACATTACAAAAACGTGATGTTTGTCCAATGGTCATTCCTGAACAAGAAGCTGTCGATGTAAACCTATGTCGCATTATTGAATCCGAAAATCGTGATGACTTGCCAGAGCGATCGCTTGTAAAAATTCTTAAAACTGGCTATATGAACGGTGACAAGGTTTTGCGATCAGCAGAAGTTATCGTCACTAAATCTACAAATCTGAACGATGAGGTTTAACAGTTTAAACCGTTGTAAATCCCCTTAAATCTGGTAATTCAAGCAGGTTTGATGACTCTTTACTGATATCGAAATAAGCACCTATATCGCCAATAAAACGGGTGTAGTCCGTAAGCGTACTCGTACCATCAGGCTTTGGGAAATCAAGCGCAACAATTTGCTGATTGTTGCATAGGGCTTGCGATATAAAAGCTGATACCAATACCGACTTACCCGCACGGGTTGTCGCAAAAATACCGATATTCCGATGCTTTCGTACATCCAGATATAGAGGCATACCGCCTTCTTCGGTAATCAATTCAAACCCAGTTTCATCGACCGATCTGGGCATAACACAACCCGTAAAGGCAACTGCTTCATCGGATAGATAAACATGACGGCGGGGAAAGGGTTGAGCTAACAAATTACCAACCGTAATTGGTAAGGTTTGCTTCCACATTAACCATGCATATTCAGTTTCCCGCTCTACCCAAGCTGGACGTTGGAAACAACTGCAAAAATAACGACAGGCATCATCAAGGGCATTAGGACTAGGACGGCGGATTAAAATCGCTACCGCCACGTTGATCGGAATTGCTCCTTCATAGAGTGCTTCCTGTGCCTTGACCGCTCTTTGTTGTTTTAACGAAGCATTGACATTGATGTTATTCAAAGAAGCGGATTGCTCTTGCGAAACAATGCTTTGCTTGGTCACGCGCTGCATATTTGCTTTGACAATCGTTTCATTTGCCCTTGTGAACTGGCAAAAAACTTCAGTGTTTGATATCGCATCACGAGCGATCATCTAATATAGAATAATTTGATTGTTGAGAAACAAAAGTGAACACTATGGGATTAGAGCGAATTGTCATTAAACCAGATGTCTGTCTCGGACAGCCCACCGTCAGAGGACTGAGGATTACCGTAGCCTTTGTCCTCAAACTATTAGCCAGCAACCTATCCGTCCCAGAAATTTTAGAAGCCTATCCTGAACTAGAACTTGAAGACATCAGACAAGTCCTCAACTATGCAGCTTGGGCAGTCTCAGATCAAACTCACGGTGTTCTCGCGTGAAAAAGATCCGTTTACTTGCAGATGTTCACATCTCACCCAAAACAGTTGCAGACTTGCAAAAACAAGGCTATGAAATTATGCGTAGCTCAGAATTCTTACCTGCCAATGCACCAGACATCAATATCTTAGAATTTGCCAGAACCGAAAACTGGGTTGTACTGACTCAAGATCTAGACTTCTCAATGCTAGTAGCACTTAGCAGATACAGTCAGCCCAGCTTAATCACCTTGTGCCTTTCATCAGCAAAACCCGACATCGTGACCCAAAAACTGTTAGAAGTCTTACCTCAAATAGAAGAAGCCTTACAAGAAGGTTCTGCAATTACAATTCAAGATGAGAGTATTCGCATCCGTAAATTACCAGTGAGATAACTATTGAATATCATCAAAACGAACTTGATATTGACTAATCATAGTTTTCATTTTTATCCCACCTGTGACAGTAAAATCTGACTCTCAGTATAGCCCCATTGACTCGCCAATATTTCATTTGCCCACGTAAACTGGCAAAAAACTTCGGTATTTGATATGGCATCACGGGCGATCTCTGCTTAATGGAGTTACTGTTGTAAATGCCAAGCAATCCCCTCACCTTCGCGATCGCCATCGGTAGCAAGCACCACTTCTTTAGATGGAGATTCAACGAGTAACAGCTTTTTCATGTTTTTGTACCTATATGGACTTTATCTTGGATCTGGTCTAAAAATCTATGAAGACGATAAACGATAATGCTTGTAGTCTATAATCATCATTAAAAGTGGCGATCGCAATGGTTCAAACTCCTGTTAAACCTATAACCCTTAAAGAGTTTCTGAAATTACCAGAGACAAAACCCGCTTGTGAATTTATTGATGGGGAGATTATCCAAAAGCCAATGCCGCAGGGAAAACATAGTACAGTTCAGCTTGACCTTGGCTCGGCAATTAACCTAGCTCTCAAACCTCAAAAGATTGCTCGTGCTTATTCAGAGTTACGATGTAATTTTGGCGATCGCTCGGTTATTCCAGACATCTCAGTTTTTACTTGGGAACGCATTCCTAGAGATAACGATGGCAAGGTATCAAATCTATTTGATACTGCTCCTAATTGGGTAATTGAGATTCTCTCACCAGATCAGAACCAAACAAAAGTGATTCGGAATATTCTCTATTGTTTAGCTCATGGTACAGAAATGGGATGGTTACTCGATCCTGATGAGGAATTGGTATTTGTCTATTTTAGCGATCGCACGATTGCTGTGTTTGAAAATAAAAGCGATCAATTGCCAGTACCATCCTTTGCCGAATTGTTTCAGCTTACGGTGGGTGAGTTGTTCAGTTGGTTAGAAGATTGATATTTCATAAAGAGAGACTGAACCATCTAAATTGGTGAGAAAGTGAAAATTTAATTTATGAGTGACTTAATCGATTCCTATCAGCAATTAATCGATCGCATTGGTGAATGCTTGGCACAGGGGCGGCAACGAGCCTTTGAGCAAGTTAATACGCTTTTGGTAGAAACTTATTGGCAAATTGGGCAGTACATTGTGGAGTTTGAGCAGAAGGGGAATGAGAGGGCAGAATATGGCTCAAAACTGTTAACTCAATTATCACGGGATTTGAAAACAGCTTATGGTAAGGGATTTAGTCGCCGTAATGTCTTGGATATGCGCCGCTTTTATGTTAGCTATCCAAAATGGCAGATGGTGTCTGCCAAATTAGGTTGGTCGCATTACACGGAGCTTTTGGCGATTTCGGATGATTTAGCGAGATCCTTTTACGAGCAGCAATGCATACGCGATCGCTGGAGTGTAAGGGAATTAAAGCGCCAGAAGGATTCGGCTTTGTTTGAGCGAGTTGCCATGAGTAAGGATCGAGCAGAGATTTTGGCATTGGCTCAGAAAGGACAGATTATCGAGTCAGCGCGGGATGTGGTGAAAGATCCCTATGTGTTTGAGTTTTTGGATTTGCCCGATCGCAATTACCTTGAGAGTGAATTAGAAAATCGGTTGATTGTGCAGTTAGAGAAGTTCTTACTAGAACTGGGAAAGGGATTTGCATTTATTGGGCAACAGTACCGAATTACGTTAAATAATACGCATTTTTATGTGGATTTAGTGTTCTATCATCGTATTTTGAAATGTTTTGTCTTAATTGACTTGAAAACAAGGGCAGTGCGGCATGAAGATATAGGACAGATGAATATGTATCTAAACTATTTTCGTGCCGAAGAGAATATGGAAGATGATAATGAACCAATTGGCATTGTGTTGGCGCGAGATAAGGATGAGATTTTAGTGGAGTATGCCACAGGAGGAATTTCTAATCAGCTTTTTGTATCGAGATATCAGCTTTATCTGCCCGATGTCGAGGCTTTAAAGCAGGAGCTAAGGAGGCTTTTGGAAGAGGTGGGATAATTCTGCTTTTGGGTCAGGTCAGCGCGATCAATATTGGTGAAGCAACAATTTCATCAGGTTAATCGTTTGATTTTTAATGATTAGGCTATAGTATATTTTTATTGCTCATTACAGTGAGGTCATCTAGATGAGAGCAGTGGAAGCTACGGGGACAATCGATCGCGAAGGGCATTTATTGCTGGATCAGCCTTTTGGTGAGGACATATCTAGTCGTGTCCGTGTGATTGTGTTGTTTGCTGAACCAGTTCAGGAGTTGGAAGATGATCCTGATGATACGCCTATTGAGGAGGTGAAGGCGAGTTTGAAAAGGGCTTTTCAGCAAGCTAAGGCAGGGCAGCGTATTCCTTTTGAAAAAATGTGGGACGGAATCGATGCCGAGTGATATTCCTTTAGTGCAAATTGATTTGTCGCCTGAGTACAAGCAGAACCTACGCACTTTATCAAAGCGGTATCGCAATATTCGTTCGGATACTCAAAATGTTTTTGAGCAAATTCAGGCTGGTAATTTTGTGGGCGATCGCATTGCTGGTCTGGGTGAAAACTATGTTGTGATTAAGGTCAGGGTAAGGAATAGCAATATCCAAAAGGGGAAAAGTGCGGGTTATCGTTTGGTTTATCAGGTGGAGTCTCCGACTAATGTACTGCTGTTGACTATCTATTCAAAAAGCGATCGCGATGACATTAGCTCTGCTGAGATTTTGAGTATTTTGGCTTCTATTTCTGGGGATGATGAGTAAAATAGGCTTTTTCACAAGGACAATTAAGATCGCTGTGGCGGCAAGTCCTGTAATACGGCTAAAGTCAATGCACGATAATTCAAGTTATTAATAATCTTTAGGAATATTTGCCAAGAATTTAAAAGAAGCATTCTACTAGCAAATCCAGCTAAACCCATTGCTAAAACGATCGTAAGAGTTTCCCAAGGATTGATTTTTTCTATTAATGCCCCAATAGCTACAGAAGCACCAGAACGAGACTTTTGAATAAAGTAAAGTGCTGTAATTCCGAAGAGAGCATCAGATGTTTGTATCGCCGAAGTTGTCGTGATGTAGAACTTATCGTTACTATCTTCATTTTGATCTCCTGTTAATTTAAGAGCAAGTGTAGATGCGTTAGCAGATCCTAAACCTGGTAAAAGACCGACAGCCATTCCAGAAATAGTACCTAACAAACTTGCAGCATTAACATCTCTGTTACTTATACACAAGGATATATCTTTTTTCTGAATGGGTAACTTCGCTTTTTCATCTGCTAGGGAAATGAGCAAACCGCTAATGCCAAAAAGACCTGATAATGCAGGAAAGAGTGAGTTAAATGCCGCAGATGAACCGTTAGGAATTAAGGGAGTTCCTAATACAACAATCCCAAAAAAGCCACTCAATAGAAATATAGTATTTGCCCATGCTGTTCTACTTTCATCCTTGATTAAAAATACTGAAATAGCTAATAAAACCCAAAAAAGAAATGGCTTGAGTAATTCGTCAACGGCGGATAGTAGATTAAGATTTAATATCGCAAGAATTATAAAAATAATAGCGATAATTAATGAAAATAATAAACCTTTCCAAGATCCTTCTATGGAGAGCCTTAAAGCTCTACCACCTTCTCCTTGTTTAATCATTCTCTGTCCAGGCAATAAAGTATAAACCTCATCAGTTGGGACACCTAAAAAGAGACTTGGAATATAATTTCGACTTCGGCAAACTTTGCCTTACAGCGCTTTGCGCTCAAACCCAAACCAAGAAAAAATTTAAAAGTGTTGCGAAGCAACACTTTTAAATTTTTTCTTGTAGTTCGTTTGATCGGTAATTGCTGTAAATTCTTCGATGCTATCGATTTTTCTTTCGGGTAATGCTTGTTTCTTCCCCAGTGCTGTTTCCAGTATTGGCAGTAGTCGATGCACCCAATCGTGGGCGCAGGAACGGTCAAAGCCAAATAATACACTCATTAAGTCAAAGGTGGGATAGCATTTGCAGTACAACAAGATAAAAAACAATTTGTCTGCACTGCTGTCTATCTTGTTTTAGAATCTTTTCAATATTTTTCATCTTTTTGATCGCTGTTTTGGGATCATGATATCCGACATCAAACCTCGGTTATGGTTCGATTTATTGAACTTTTAGTTTTTGTCTTTATCTATGGATTGAAGTGCAGAAATAAATGTGAAGTTACCTCTATACCTCGCTTTTGTTTCCCGACAGGTCTATTATTTGGTTTTACGCAGAGCAATGCATCGTAAGGGCAATTCATGAATTGCCCTTACGATGCATTGCAGGTTTCAAATCATTTTGCGTAGGTCCTAGATTACTTGGTTTTAACAATCACGGTTGGATTCTATTCCATTAGGTAGGATTGTTTTGCATAACTTCGCTTTAGCTAATTGAGATTCCGATATAGTCGCGCTAGTCAAATCAGCTTCGGTTAGATCGGTTTGATCGAAAATGGCATTCGTAAAATCCGTAAGCAACAGTTTCGTATGCGTAAAATTAACATGACTTAGATTGCTGCCATTGAGATTAGCCCGACTGAGATTAGAGAACTTGATACTTGAGCCTACTAAGTTCGCTCTACTCAGATCAGACGCAAGTATAAAGGTGTAGTCTAGGTTGCTCACTGGCAAATAAGCGCCTGTCAAATCGCAAACTTGACAGGTTTTAGTGTTTTGCAATTTGACGATTTGGCTGGGATTCGCCGCCCATGCTGGTGAGGGAAACAAAAGCAGAATGAGAAGCGCGATCGCCAAAAAGATGCGGTATTTCATAAAAGACCTCTCGATACGCGAGAAACTCCGCGCTTTAGCGCTGAGAGGTAAGCGAAGGTTGGTTTCAACCGCCAGTAGATATTAGGAACCATAGCTATAGCCATCCTTGCGATGAATAGTTTTGCAATACTTGTGACTGATACCTTGAATCAATGTTGATGCTGAGATATTGAAACTACCCGTAGAACGGACAGCAAATCTGGCTTGACGATAACGGGTTTTACGGTTACGTCTGCCACGTCTCAAAGATCGGCGCGATTCAAGATTATTTTTGATAGCTTGACCACGGTGACTAAGTTCTGCGCCAAAGATGGCTTCCTCTTTTTGAACTAAAGCTAATCCCGTTGTCTTGGAGCCAGCATCAATTTTTATCTCGATTGGTTCTGGTGTAGCAGTTACCTCTTTTTTTAAAATAATCGTGAAGGGGAATTGACGGAATACAGCCGCCCTACCAGCTTTGAGTAATGATCGAGCCATTCCTGCTGTGCAAGGTGTTAGCGGTTTGTGATCAGTATCTAATACGAAGATTTGGTTTGACATGGTTGTGTCGCCTACAAAAGTAATGTTTGCTTCGCCAATGTTATCTAGGCTTGTGTTAGCTTGCAACACTGTTCCAGTGACCTTAGAACTGTTTAATTACAAACGACAGAGCGGGGAACTAGCAAGCATTCCGAGGTGTCGTGACCTAAATAACGTAGTCAGTTAAGACTTAGGCTGGTCAGTACGGCTTCAAACTTTAGGCTCGAAGCCCCGTCACTTCAGTGCGGGGTTGCTGACAAGCTAATCAATTGTTACAACGACGGGAGTATGATCACTGGGCTGAGTGAGTTTGCGAGGTGCAACATCAATTACACAAGCAGTGGCTCTATCATACAAAGACTCCGTAAGAAAATGGTAGTCAATCCGCCAGCCTCGATTACGCGCAAAACCACCCGAACGATAATCCCACCAGCTATAGTACCCACCATCAGCCTCAAACTTGCGAAATATATCCTTAAATCCCAGATTTAAGACTTCTGCCAAAGTCTCACGCTCAATGTCGGTAGACATTACCTTCTTCTCTCGACCTTTTGGATCATAAATATCGAGATCGGCGATCGCCACATTAAAATCCCCACAAATTAAAATATTGGGATTTTTTAAGAGCAAAGCCTGTAAATATTCGCGCAATAACTTTAACCAACGCAATTTGTATTCATATTTCTCGCTATCGACCTCTGAGCCATTGGGGACATACATATTCACAACTTGAATATCGCCTAATTGCGCCGTAATTAACCGTTTCTGGTCATCTAAACTCGGTTCCGCAATTTCGCCCAATATTGACGCAAAGCCTGTTTGAATATTCTCCAAAGGCGATCGCGCAATCATCGCCACACCGTTATAGGATTTCTGACCATAAATGTAAGTCTGATAGCCCAAGTCGGTGAAAGGTATGTGAGGAAAATCAGCATCAATCACCTTGGTCTCTTGCAAACACAACAGATCGACATCAGGATTTGCTTGCAACCAATCACAGACATGGGTAATTCTGGTACGAACCGAGTTTACATTCCAAGTAGCAATTTTCATGAAATCTTTGTGTTAAAACGGGCGAATAGATGGGGCAGAGCGTCACACATCTTAGCATATGGATTTGGATTGCTCCGCGAAGCCTACAAACCCCAAAAATTAGCGGTGCTAATTTTTGGGGTTTGCCATACAAGTTCTCTATCGTCGCAATATGTCACAATGTGAACAGTTAGTTACATTTTCTTAATCCTGAGTTTATTCCCGCATGATTTCCCATAACAATATCGCCGATTTAATTCGTACCGCATTGCCTGAAGCCAAGGTTCAGGTTGAAGACCCTAATCAAGATGGTCAACATTTTGCCGCGATCGTCGTGGCGGCGCAATTTGAAGGCTTATCAATGATTAAGCAACATAAATTAGTTTACGGCGCAATTCAAGAACATCTAGATACTGGTGCAATCCATGCCTTGCAGCTAAAAACCTATAGCCTTTCCCAGTGGGAAAAGATGCAAGTTACTGTAAACCTTTGATTGATGGGCTTTCTGGCTAGAGTGTCTTCTAAATAATTAAAAAAAAGCTTGCTTTGCAAGCTTTTTTTTAATTATTTACATCGTTTTTTGGGTTATCTTAATAGAATTACAAATTTTAATAATTTTTACTCAAGGTTTAAAAAATGACAGCAAGAATCCAGTTAGCGCTCGGTATTGATGAAGAAGCTTCGGATGTAAAAATTACGCGATCAAAAGATGGAGATACCAGCGTTGCTGTATTTTTCTTTAATACTCCTAACTGCATGACTGGTGAAACTGCTAGTACTAATGAGATCTTGGGAATGTATATGATTGATGAAGAAGGCGAAATTATAACGCGCAATGTCAATGCCAAGTTCATCAACGGTAAATCAGCAGGAATTGAGGCGATTCATAAAATCAATGGAGAAGATGAGTGGGAACGCTTTTTGAGATTTATGAATCGCTATGCTGAAGCAAATGGAATGAGTTTAAATAAGGCTTAAAAAGCAAAGGATTTATGTGGTAAAAACAAGTCGGTGCGATGCGCCGACTTGTTTTTACCTAGGATAACCGAAAAATCTTCAGTCACGCTTTATCTGAGCCGAAGCCGCTTTTGCGGAGGCAAATAAATCAATTACAGGATTGGGATAATCGACACCGAGCCTTACGCCAAAACGCTTTTGCTCAATGGGTAATAGGTTCCAAGGCTGATGGATTTTATTGGCTGGCAGGGAGTCAAGTTCTGGGAGCCAATGCTTGATATAGGCTCCTTGGGGATCATATTCCTGTGATTGTTTACTGATATTAAAAAATCGGAACCCTCTAGCATCATTACCAATGCCTGCGGTGTAGTTCCAATTTCCCCAATTGCTGCAAGGATCGTAATCAATCAGAAGAGATTCAAACCATTCTGCGCCCATCCGCCAATCAATGCCCAGATTTTTAGTGAGAAAACTAGCAACATTTTGGCGACCACGATTGGACATAAAGCCTGTTAAGTCAAGCTCTCGCATATTCGCATCTACAAGCGGGAAACCTGTATTTCCTGTTGTCCATAGCTCAAATCTCTTCCAATCTTGTTTCCAAGGAATATCGATCCCGCGTAAACCTGTGCGATAGAATAATTTATCGCCATGTTTCGTAGCCACAAAGCGAAAATAATCGCGCCATAGCAGTTCAAAAATTAGCCAATAAGTTGAGTCATTGGCAAGGCGATCGCGTTCATATTGTTTTACTTGAGCGTAGATATAACGCGGACTGATGCAGCCTAGCGCTAACCAGGGCGAAAATTTGGATGAATCATCAGCGTACAACATTCCATTCCGAGTTTGTTTATAAACCTGTAGGCGATCGCTTTGCCAAAAGTAATGCTCTAGACGTTTTAGAGCTTCAGTTTCGCCGCCTCGAAATTGCAAAACTGCACGATCGCAAGTTATCGGTTCTGTTAATCCAAAGGTTGCTAAATTAGGGATTTCTCCAATATCTAAATTAGCGGGTAGAGGCTGAAGATCATCGGGCGTGGGGAAAACTTTTCGCACTGTGAAATCAATTTCTACCTGTTTGCGAAAATGGGTAAATAGTTCAGGAAGATTGGCGATCGCAAAGGGTAAATCGTCAGGATGTAATAGGGTACTGCCCCAAAAGCTATTTATTTGGATATTTTGTGTTTTTAGTACAGAGCAAAGATTTGCTTCAACTTCTTTTTCTTCCGCCGTAATTTCTGCATGGTAGTAAATGGAACTAATTCCCCATTGCCTCACGAAGTCAGGTAAAACATCTTCAGGTTTGCCAATCCGAATAATCAAATCAGAATTAAGCGATCGCAGGTTATCGCGTAAATTAGCAATACTCTCGATCAAAAATTTGGCACGAAATGCCCCTGTTTTCGCAAATCCAAAGGAACTATTACCAAAGTGTCTTGGATCAAAACAGTAAATGGGAAAGATGATTGTTCCTGTTCGTTTAGCCGCTTGAGCCGCTTGGTATAGGGTTTCCGAATCCTGCGATCGCAAGTCATTACGAAACCAAACTAAAATATTTTGATGATCCATTTTATCGCTCTACAATTTGGAACTGGCGATTGAGTAAGTTCATGCTGGCAGAAATAGTCAGACTGATCGCCAGATATGTTCCCATGATAATCAAAATCACATTCACAGGTCTACCCGTCTGATTAATCGTCGTGGAGGCAATGCGATAGATGTCGGTATAGCCGATCGCGATCGCCAGACTAGAGTTTTTGGCAATATTTACATATTGGCTGGTCAGCGATGGAATGATCACCCGTAATGCTTGCGGCAAAATGATTTTTCGCATTGTTTGGAAGTTACTTAAACCGAGAGCCTTTGCTGCTTCCGATTGTCCTTTAGGAACTGAGAGAATCCCACCGCGGACAATTTCGGCAATGAAGGCACTGGAAAACATCGTCAAGCCTAGGACAAGGGCGCAAAACTCCGAACTAATCGTCATTTTTAATGCAGGAATGGTCAGCCCATCCTTGGCAAGGGTGGCAATACCAAGGGAGATGCGATCGCTGGTGGAGGGAAGAGATAAAAAGATTGCCGAATACCAGAAAAATAATTGTAATAATAACGGTGTGTTGCGGAGAATTTCCACATATACCCACGCAATTTGTTTGAGTAACCAATTATTTGACAGACGTGAAATGCCCACCGTAACGCCCACAACAGTCGCGGAAATAATGCTAACGGCGATCGCTTTGAGGGAATTGATTAAGCCAACCTGTAAGGCGCGAGTATAGCTATCTGAAGCTTTATAGGGGAAAGGTGTATCGGCAATGTCAAAGGAGGCGGGATCGTTGAGAAAGTCAAAACTAATGGCTAAGCCTGAACTTCTCATATTTCTTGCCAGCGTATTCCATGACAAAATGCTGCAAGTGATGAGAATCGCTAAAAAAATTAACTGCGCGATCGTCCGCCAATTCCAGAATTGGCTTATAAAACGATTTTTTAAATTTGGCTTCACTTTCCCATTACTAGCAGACATCGTTGGCATTGCTCCCGAAATGGATCAGATTCATAGATTATGATTCTAAGTTATACGCGCCGCTTTGGGATTACGAATTACGAATTACGAAATTTTAACTCGTAATTCGTAATTAAAAAAATTCGTAATTAAAAAATCACTCTCTCGAATGGCTGTTTGCGATAGCGGCGATAAACATCAAAGTCACTGTCTAATGTGGCGATCGCTGCGATGTTTAGTCTTTCAGAGATGGCAATTAGTGACAAATCAGTAAAGTCTGCGGGTAGATCTTGATAGGTGGTGTTAAGTTCTTGGATTCTTTGATAGTCTGATGGCTGCAAGTGTTCGCATAGAATGGCTTGCTTGAATAACGCAGATAGAAATTCGTTTTGAACTTTGATGTTTGGAGCCAGTAGCCACAGAACTTCTGTCACACAGGCGACTGTGGTAATAAGTTGACTGGTGCAGGTACTGAAAAAGTTCAGCGATTGTTGGTGATGTTTGTCCTTGCGATCGTAAAAAGCAACGATTACTCCCGTGTCGATTAGGATTAGGCGATCGCTATTCATGTCTTGCCTGATGCTTTGCTCTAATCTTTTCGGCAATTATTTGTTTGCGGACACTTCGATCTGATAGATCTCCCGATCCTTCTAAGAAATGCTTAGGATAACCGCCCATACGTTCTAATACTGTTTGAGATGCAGTTTGTCTACTAGCAAAATTTTTCTTAATAGATGAGATGAATTGTAGTACGAGAGGAATTTGCTGATCGTCAAGTTGACTGATCGCTTCTAGGAGTTGGCTCTGATTGTTAGGAGACATGGCAATTGAGCTATATATTTTTTTCTAGTGTAGCAAAGTTATAACCTACATTCAGCAGGTCAAAAGTCAAATATAATATTTAAACAATGCGTCAAAGAAGCAGTCAAATGTCACTAGAAAGTCAGATAGATGTGCAAGATTTAGACCATCTAGGCATAATCGCAGGAATAGTAGATGATATAGGGATCGTGGAAATTATAGATCGGGAATTAGGAAAGCATCCACAGGAGAAAGTGAGTGCG
>Ga0316611_1000220_pt1 | contig 21534 bp, 16 predicted proteins | sample MIS2016202_MG_FD_207675 | JGI IMG/M metagenome (GOLD analysis project Ga0316611, IMG submission 207675) | Microbial mat bacterial communities from Middle Island sinkhole, Lake Huron, Michigan, United States - MIS.2016.202 | ecosystem: Environmental > Aquatic > Freshwater > Lake > Sediment... | reverse complement strand
AGTGTTCATTTCTCGAATTTTGGTTCAGATTATGTATCCCATTTTCAAATACTTCCTCCTCATTTTTTTATTGCTATTCAATATATTGACTTGGGCACTTCCTACCGCGCGCACGCAGGGACCCTTTGAGGCATCCGATAGTAAAGCGACTCCTTATTTGCAACTAGGGGATTTACTCGCACATTTTCAAATATTTCTGCTGAACACGACCAATATCTCAAACATTCAACAACAGATTGATCGCTATCGTGTTTCACTTGATTTTAGCCAATTTCCAGACCAAAATAGTCATAGCGTGGGGGAAAACTGGTATCGTTTTGCCCTTCCAACAAATAAAAGTGTGGTATTAAGCTGGACGTATGCCAAAAATCACCGTTCTTTGTGGTTTGCTGCGCGGTCTGTTCGTGGAAAATTGCAGATTGCTTCAGATCAAACGCAAGTGTGGCAGGCAGTGACACCGCTACGCAGTCGGTATGAAAACTGGACGGTTAAAGGGGAAATCAAGGTGGAAATTGAAGTTTTAAATCTCGGCAATGACAGTCAATCTATACTTTACCGGTTTCGTCTGCTTAGTGATCAAACGATGCAAGTGAGCGCGCCACAGCAGAAATAAATGACTGAACCATGAATGAAATTTATCAAAGAACAATCAAAGTTCAGTCAGTACGTTTTAAAAACGAGGGATATTAGTTAAACATATCGTCGGTGATATTGTTAAACCAACTGTGTGCATAAGCCACTTCCCGTTTTCTGTGTTCTGCGGTCGCATCTTTGGGACTGACTCCGCCTGAACCTTCGACAGAATTGATCACCCCATCTGCGCCTAACCGATACACCGCTGCTACGGAAATACCATAATCTTTGCCAACAATACTGTAGCAAGTGTTGCTGTATGCCGGCTCAATCATATCCTTACCTTGCAATGCTGCCACCACCGCCGCGGCACAAACTTTGGCTTGCGTATTGGCAGAATAGGCAGATTTTGGCATCTTGCTGGCATCGCTCGCATCACCAATCACATGAATTTCTTTACGTTGTTTCGATTCAAACGTTTTTCTATCCACCGGACACCAACCAGCTTCATTGGCTAAACCGGCATCAATGGCAATTTTTCCAGCAGTTTGCGGCGGAATCACATTGATAACATCGGCTTTGTGCTCATCTTCCATGTCGCCTGAATACACTGCCATAGCTTTTGCATCGACACGTACCACCTTGCCCTGATCTGCCACTGAACGCCATTCAATCAAGCTCTTATCCGTGCCATAGCCGTACAGTTGTTTCCAAGCTTGCATGAATAAATCTTGTTTGGAAAATTTATCCTTGGCATCCAAAATGATAACTTTCGATTTAGGCTTATGTTCTTTCAAATAAGAGGCAATCAAACTTGCCCGTTCGTAGGGTCCCGGTGGGCAGCGGAAAGGTTCAGCCGGTGCGGTGACAATCACGGTGCCCCCGTCCTTCATCGCTTCCAACTGTTTGCGTAATAAAGTAGTTTGTGGACCTGCTTTCCACGCATGAGGCATGATTTCGCTGGCAGCTTCGTCATAACCGGCAATCGCGCCCCATTTCATTTCTACCCCTGGCGAAACGATCAGCCGGTCATAACCAAAGGTCTGTCCGCCATCAACGGTGACGACTTTTTTGTCAGCATCAATGCCAGTGACTTTGGCTTTCACCACCTTGATGCCGCGCTTTTCTAACCCTTTGTAGTTGAATTTAATTGAATCTAACGTGCGTTCTCCCCCCACCACTTCATTACTCATAAAGCAAGTGTAGTAAAACTCGTTTTGTTCAATCAAGGTGACATCAATGGACGCATCCAACATTCGCAGATACTTTGCTGCGGTCGCGCCTCCTGCTCCACCACCGATAACCACCACTTGCTTATTCGCTCCAAAACTCAAGAGGGGAAATCCCGCCATGCTGGCAACGGCAACACTGGTGGACAACTTGATAAAATTTCTACGCGTCACTTGGCTCATTATTTATCCCCTTTGTCATCATCATCATCGTCATCTTTGGCTTTTTTGTCCTTCTTGTCTTTTTTGGGAGCCGCATCAAAACCCGTTTGTTGGCTGGCGTAAAAATGCAGCAACTCTTCCGTTCTCTTATCGCCATCTTGTCCCAAAACTTTGTCCATCTGGGTCTTCATTTTCTTGGGCATTTCCCGATCACCCGCTTTGAAATCCGCAAATTGATACTGTAAATAAGGAGTCCATTGTCCCGCTAAAATCCCGGTACCATCTTCATCGATCTTACCGTTTTCTTCATGGCATTTTTCACAATGCTTCTCGTGTAATTTTTCACCCGCTTTCGCCTTGGTTGCATCGAATTTCTGTTTGGCGGGAACATATTTTTGTTGAGCGAAAAATTCTGCCATCGCGATGATTTCTTCTTCAGAATAACCTTTCGCTAAACGACCCATGATAGTCGAAGCCCGATCCCCTTTCTGATAAGCCAACATGGCTTCCTTGATCGTATCAACCGATTTTCCAGCCAAACTGGGGGTCGCGATACCTTGACTTACCCCATCAGTGCCATGGCAACCTGCACAAGTGTTACCCAACATCGCACCGCGTGTCAATTCTGCTGCCCAACCGGAGGAACTTAACGTTAAGCCCCCAGCGAGCAGTAAGACGCATTTGAGACGATATTTCATTCATAGCCTCCTAAAAAAACGAGTAGTAATAGAGGTGGTGGTCATTGATAAAAACGAATCTCGTATCCAGAGAACGAAAAATGGAAGACAGATGACAGAAAAAATCCAGTGACGGCAAAATTTAATGTATCTGGACTTTCATTTTCTTCATCGGTTAAAATTTGCATCATCAATCATTTCGGTAACAGGACGCAATTCATGCTTTTTGAATCAGTCGAAAGCAGGACATAGCACTATTCCAAGTCACCATTCCGATAATATTGAGAATTGAACATTATCGCGAAAATATTGTAACAGTTCTATCTCGGTCAGGCAGGAAGTCTTGAGATCAAAAATTTGTGAACAGCATTTGTGACCACAATTCGGCAAAAAACACCTGAATTCATCTGCTCTAATTAATAATATCCCGGCGTTTCCCATTGAACTGCTTGCAAATTCTCACATCGCCAACCGTGCAACACCCGAATCATACGTTGATTGACTGATTTGGCAACGACAGAATTGAGTCGCTCACAATGAGAAAATGCCTGCGCAAGCATCGGAGGAAGTTCCCATAAATTCAATGGCTTACCATCATCCTTGCGTTGTTGCTTATCCTCACCAATTACAACAACTCCAGTTTTTCCAACATGTTGCTGCACAGAATCCCACAAATCATACTGAGTAAACCGTCGCGCCTTATCTCCCGCAAGATAAACAGGTAAATGGGGTCGCCAATAAAATGCCAATTCTCCTGCCATGCCATAATGAGTAGTTAAAATAAATTGAGCATCTTTGACCTGTGCTGCCAATTGTTGAATCGGTTGTTGCCATTGTTTAAATTTAAACAGCGGGTCTTTAGGCAAACCAAGATGTTGCGGAAACAAGATGATCAACATTAATATGACCGATAAACTCATACTGCTATACACGATATTTTGTTGATATCGAGAGAATTTTTCGATATTTCCAGCAAAGAGTACCAACCATCCAAAATATGCCGGTGCCGCCCAATTGGGTTGAACTTCGCCAATGACTGCCTTTATCATAAAAAATCCAAAAATTGCCAACGATAGCCCCCACAGTAACCGTTGTCCGCTTGAGTCGGGTATTTTCCATAATGTCAGTGCAGCAAAAATAACCGTGATCGGTGACAACATAACCCATTGACTTAATAGAAATTCGATGAAATTACTGCGTTGTACGTCGGGCACGCCGAAATGTCCCAAATCGTGGCGAAACATGGGAAAATCGTGTTGCAAATTCCAGATTAATAACGGCGACATGAGACAGAGCATTACCATCAATCCTCGCCAAAAATAGGGACGATAAAACTCTTGTCGCCAGTGTTGATGAAATAACATGAATAAAATCAAGAAGAATGGCAATAAACCCATGCTAAGTTTGGTTAAGCCCCCCAATCCAAGCGCAATTCCGAAACCATACCATGCGCGCGGCTGATTCTGGATAAGTGCTTGATATAACGACCATAATGCTGCTGTCCAACAAGTAAATAACAAAATATCCGTGGTCATGACTTGACCCAGCCCAAAGTAGATTGGAGTTGTCAACAATAATGTCACAGCCAACCATGCCGCGGTGCGAGTTTGCCATACCGAATAGGTGAAATAAAATATTAAAATCAATAAGATGTCAAAACTAAGCCACGCGGGTAAGCGCACTTGCCATTCGCCCTGTCCGAATAAAAAGGTGCTAACAGCGATCAACCACGCAACCAAGGGACCCTTGGAATAATAACTCCAGTCTAAGCGTTGTGACCATTCCCAATATTGGGCTTCGTCAAAATGTAGGTCAAATCCGCCGGCATCCATGAGCAAGGCGCGCAGCGGGAGGAGGGCAAAACAGAGCAAAAGCAGTAATAATCTGTCAGGTAATTGCTTGATTCGATGGATAAAATCTATCATAAAGTGAAAAAAATTGCGAGAGTCTAAATTTTAGCTTTCATCATTCATATCATTCATCAAATGAATCGGCAAGCGGGACGCATGTTTTGAAATATTATTTGTAATATCAACGAGATAAAGTTTTTTGAATAACTGCTTTCTCACCAGATTAGACGTGTCAAAAATCAGTTTCTCAATGCCAGATTTCATCAATGATTGACGCAGTAAGCAGGCGGTTAGTTTTCCAAACATCACCGTTTACGAAATGACAGGGGAATTTCAAATTAACGCAATGTTGGTTTGGTTGTTGTACCGGATTTTTTCAACATTTCTTCCCGTTCCTTACGTTCCTGTGGGCTAAATTCAAAATGATGCTCCGGCACCACGCCATACGGATTGATCATCAATATCTTAGGTTGCTCATTGAATCCAATAAATTGCACAATGGCAGAATAGGCGCGCTGATTTTTATCCGATTCTGGTGCAGGGGTGGGAGGTATTTTGTCTTTATCCGAAGTTTCCGGCTTTTCTTCAGCATCTTCTTCAGAAAATTTAACTGACTGATATTTTTTCTGTAAAATCATGATAGTGTAATAATTTGTGGTCGAAAAATTCAACCAAGGACGCAATTTTGCTTGCTCTTCTAAACTGATGATATCGCTGAATTCGCTCAAAAATAAATTGAAGTCCGCCAAATTTTGAAATTCTTTTTCCTGACGACGTTCCAGAATTTTATCCACTCCCGCTGCGGACAGACCGGGCACCATCGACAATGCTTCTTTCGTTGCCAAATTTGGATTTAAGCCGTTCATATTCCCATATACCGTGAACGCAGTTTCTAACTCTATCTCCTTGAATACTTCTGCAAAATCTTTGATCAGCAACACTTCTTCCGTCGTTTCAATCATTGCATTGCGTGGCGAATAGGGTGGCTTTAATTCTTCGTAATATTCCTTTTCAGCCCCATTCAAACGTTTTAGCTCGTCATTGTCAATCCAATCCTGCCAAGCATCTAATAATTCACCAATTTTTTCCACGTCGTTACCAATTTTCTTTTCCAACAAATCGTGCATTTGCGCCACATTTAAATAGCGTAAGTTGATAAATCCCGCGTGATCGTAAATTCGTACCGCTAAATTGTCTGGAAGTGTAATTTCTGATTCTGTCGCCGCATAAGCCAATGGCAATTCCCGCCCATCAAACCGAAAATACCAATTTTTATTGTCTTGCAAATAAATCTGCCGTTCCTCATCATCGGGGGCTAGGGGCATTCGTGCCATCAATAATTCCATTTCCGCCATCTGCAATAATTTCAAGATATCGCTCCATGTTTGCAAATTGTCTTGATTGTGCATGACTAATTTGGCAGACAGGCGGGATTCTATCGCTAATGTGGAAATCATCAGGGTCATCATGGCGATAAACCATAGTACAATAATTAGAATAATACCTTGTTGTTTGAAATATTTCATGTGATTTATCCACGATAACCGATACGAATGATGCGATATTTATGACTGTCCTGAATCTTGGTTCTGATGCAATTGATTTTGCCATTGTCTGCTCATTTTCTGAGGCAAACATCTATCATGTACCGATGTATTCAACAATAGCTGTCAATTGCATCACGCCGCCAAGAGATTATCAAGGTATCATTCCTAAAAATTTGGGCAAAGCCAATGATATCAATGGAATATATGTCACCATCACTAAAAAAACCAACATGGTCAGTAACCAAGGCCAGACGGCAATGGTTAATTCGGTAATTCCCATCCGAGTAATCCCGCTTGCGACGTACAAATTTAAGCCGACCGGCGGGTGACACATGCCCACTTCCATATTGACAACCATGATAATCCCAAAATGCACGGGATCAATGCCCAATTTCATCGCCACGGGGAACAATAACGGTGCCATAATCAACACGATAGACGATGGCTCCATCACATTGCCTGCCAACAGTAATAAAATATTGACAACCAATAAAAATGTCAGCACGCCTAATCCGGTATCTAGCATCCAAGCTGCCATCTGTTGTGGAATATTTTCGTGCGTCATCAAGAATGAGAAAAGCATGGCATTGGTAATGATATACAATAACATCGCACTCATATTCGCAGAGGACAGCAAAACTTTGGGTACTTCTTTTATCTTCATGTCTTTATACACAAATATCGCGACGACAAACGCATAGACAGCACTCATTGCCGCAGCTTCTGTGGGAGTGAACATCCCAGAATAAATTCCACCTATCACCACGATAATCAAGAATAATCCCCAGATGCTTTCGCGAAATGTTCGCCACCGCTCTTTCCAACTGGCTTTCGGTAAACGCGGGTAATTGAATTTTTTCGCCCGATACCACGTCATAAAACCTAACATGGTCGCCAAAATGATGCCCGGCACCACCCCCGCCATGAATAATTGTCCGACAGAGGTGCCAGTTGATACCGAGTACATAACCATGACAATCGACGGTGGAATTAAAATTCCTAACGCGCCTGACGTGGTAATCACTCCCGCTCCAAACCGTGCTGGAAAGCCTTGTTTGAGCATCTCGGGCAGTAAAATTGCCCCAATCGCCACCACTGTCGCCGGACTTGAACCGGATACCGCGGCAAATAATGCACATGCCAATACACCCGCAAGCCCTAAGCCACCGTAAAAGTGCCCAACCATCGCGGTGGCAAAGTTGATCATCCGTCGCGCCACTCCGCCATGGGTGAGGAAATTTCCCGCCAAGATAAAAAATGGAATTGCCATGATTTCAAATTTTTCAATGCCCGTGAAGAGTTTCAAAGCCACTGCTTCAATGGGAACTTGGGTCATGGTGAATAAAAAAGTCAACACGGTCAATCCCAAAGCGATGGAAATGGGCATTCCAGTCAACATTAACGAGATTAATAGACCAAAAATAATTGCGGTGTTCATGATTTTTGGTCTCCCTTGTCGTGATGGTGGTGTTTAATATCTTGCGGATGTAAATCATCGTCCATGGCAAACCAATTTAAATCCTCGGTACGTTCCGCTTCCAATCCATCGACATGTCCGTGATCGTGCACTGGCAATTCACCGGTTCTCACGAATGCCCACGCCACTTGAATGAATCGAAAACACATTAAGTAAGAGCCCAGCGGCACCGCTAAGTAAACTATCCATGTAGGTAATTCTAAATCTGGCGTGGTGGGTCCTTCAGGCAAGTCGCTGACATCCATCCCAAAAGTTTTAAATACCGCGTAGTGCATCCCATTTTCCCAAACGAGTTGCGCGCCAATGGTGCCGATAATTCCGGTGAATAGCATCCCAGCGAATAGACTTAACGTAATCATTTTGAAACGATTATTATCCGATAACCGATTTACCAACACATCAACCCCCACATGAATCCCCGTTCTCACGCCATAAGCCGCACCAAATTTCGCCATCCAAACGAACATGATAATGCACAGTTCTTGAGCCCAACTCATATTGATTTGCAAAAGATAATCTTGAATCACGGGAATGGAAAAACCAGAAAGATAACGGTGCATGACCGCGACAAAAATAATGAGCGTTGCCGCCCCCATGAGAAAGGTAATTAACCATTCTTCCAGATGGTCTAAAATTTTTAGCATAATTTCCTCCTTGAGCGAAAACTTTAACATGATGAATGAGTTGAACACTTGTCCAAACAGTTTTAAAACTTTCTTTCAATTGTTCGATCTATCTTTCCAACCGATTGATTTTGCTCACGATAAAAAATTTCCACCGAATTGTTGAATTTCTGAAAACGGGTTGAAAGGTAAGCTGCGACTCAAGTTATTATTTTTGGAAGGGGGGATCAATCTGTCAAGTCTCGAAAACCTGACAGATTTAACGATGTTGTTATTTCTTGAAACCTGTCGCTTTTTGAACGCTTTCAATCAACGATTTGGGAATGCGATCTTGTTTGTCATGAACCACAATCATGGCTTTTTTCAACGCACTTTTTTCTTCAGCAGTCAGTTCCACAATTTCCGTTTTACCCGAGGCTTTGACCTTTGCGAGTGCATCATCATTTTCCTGTTTCGCAATACTATTGGCAAACTCAGTCGATTCGGTCATTGCCTTATCCAGTGCAGTGCGAATGTCCGCGGGCAAGCCGTCCCAAAATTTCTTGTTTACAATCACCGCATAACCCAAATAACCGTGATTTGTCATGGTCAGAAATTTTTGCACTTCCTGCATTTTCTGGGTGAAGAAATTAGACACGGGATTTTCCGTACCATCAACCACGCCGGTTTGTAAAGCTTGGTAAACTTCAGAAAACGCCATGACTTGAGGATTGGCATTCAACGCCCGCATTTGTTGATCTAAAATTTTAGAAGACTGGATGCGCATTTTCACGCCCTTGTAATCTTCCAGATTTTTCAACGGCTTATTCGCACTCATCTGCTTAAACCCATTGTCCCAAAACGCCAAGCCCAAAATCCCCTTGGTTTCCAATTTTTTCAATAACGCTTGACCGATGGCACCTTGAGTTATCTTATGTAACGCATTGTAATCGTCGAAAATATAGGGCAAATCAAACAGTTCAAAATCACGCACGCCCAATGGACCAAACTTTGCCAATGATGGGGCTAACATCTGCACCGCACCCATTTGTAGTGCTTCCATTTCCTCTTTGTCTTTATACAACTGACTGTTAGGATAAACCTCCACTTTGACCTTGCCTTTAGTGTAATCTTCAGCCAGTTTTTTGAAATGTTCCGCGGCTTTGCCCTTGGGCGTATCGGCGGCAACGACGTGGCTGAATTTAATCACTATCGGTTCAGCGGCATAAGCGGTAGAAAATAATCCGATCACCAATAAAAATGCCAACTTGACTAACTGCATGATCTCATCCTCCGATGAAAAGCGTAATTTTAAACAAATAGGGATTGATATCCATTTACTTTATCTTTCAAAAAGTTAAAATCATCACACTTGCTGCTCTTAAAACATCTGCTTTCAATTCCCAACTGCAATTTGATTGTAACAAACTACAAATTACAACGCAAACAAATTCATAAATTGACTTACCACCATCGTTTTCAACATTGTCATCTATGTAAGAATTATGCCAGAATCGTTGATGGAACGCACTCGAATAATTTATCACTTGGGTTGATTTCGTCACTAAACGCAATACACAATAATATCGGTATAATAACGTCTGTGACAGTTGTTATATAACCTTGTGTTATACAGAGCAAAATACGCTACCCATTTGATTTTTAACCCATCGTTTAAATAATTTGGCACCAGAGGTCTTTTTATGCACGACACTCCCTTGAGCATTGCCGGTAAAACTTATCACTCGCGGTTATTGGTAGGAACGGGAAAATACAAGGACTTAGCCGAAACCCATGCCGCGACTGAAGCCAGTGGTGCGGAAATTGTCACCGTTGCCATTCGCCGCACCAATATTGGGCAACATGCCGATCAACCGAATTTATTAGACGTGTTACCGCTTGATAAATATACAATTTTACCGAATACTGCCGGTTGTTATACAGTAGAAGACGCAGTGCGTACTTGTAAATTGGCGCGAGAATTATTAAACGGACACGCGCTAGTTAAATTGGAAGTGTTGGGCGATGAAAAAACTTTATATCCCGATGTGATAGCGACGGTGCAAGCGGCTGAAATTCTTGTGAAAGATGGTTTTCAAGTCATGGTTTACACCTCCGATGATCCCGTGATCGCCAAACGGTTAGAAAACATTGGTTGTGTTGCAGTCATGCCGTTGGCTGCGCCGATTGGTTCCGGTTTGGGCGTGCGTAATCCATATAACTTATTGACAATTATCGAAAATGCAACCGTGCCGATTTTAGTTGATGCGGGGGTGGGAACGGCTTCAGACGCAGCAGTAGCGATGGAATTGGGGTGTGACGGCGTGTTGATGAATACCGCAATTGCGTTGGCGAAAAATCCCATCTTGATGGCAACGGCAATGAAAAAAGCTATCGAAGCAGGGCGGGAAGCCTTTTTAGCCGGTCGAATGCCACGTAAGCGTTATGCGAGTGCTTCTTCACCATTGGACGGAACATTTTTCTAAAGGAATCCTCATGTTAATTATTCCAGCCATTGATTTAAAAGATGGATGTTGTGTTCGCTTGAAGCAAGGGCGGATGGAAGAAGATACTGTTTTTTCTAACGATCCAATCGCAATGGCACAACGTTGGGTAGATGCTGGTGCCCGACGATTGCATATTGTTGACCTCAATGGCGCGTTTGCTGGCGAACCCGTCAATATTGACATTATTCGCAAAATTTCTCATGCTTTTCCGCAACTTCCAATTCAAGTGGGGGGCGGAATTCGTCATCTCGAAACCATTCAAACTTATTTAGATGCTGGGGTCGATTTCGTGATCATTGGCACAAAAGCGGTGACTGAGCCGAATTTTGTACAACAAGCCTGTCACGCCTTCCCAGAACACATTATTGTCGGTTTGGATGCCAAAGAGGGCAAGGTCGCAACGGATGGTTGGGCAAAAATTTCTGATTTTTCAGTGATTGAACTGGCAAAACAATTTGAACAAGCGGGAGTCTCGGCAATTGTTTACACCGATATTAGTCGAGACGGTATGATGCAAGGAGTGAACGTACAAGCAACGGTTGAATTGGCGCAAGCGATTCATATTCCAGTCATTGCTTCGGGCGGTATTACAACCATTGATGATATTGCTGCATTATACAAAGTTGCCAATTTTGGCATTATCGGCGCGATTACCGGTCGAGCGATTTATGAAGGCACATTAGACTTTACTCAAGCACAGCAATTAGCTGATTTATAAATTTTTTTTACTGAACTTGAAAAATATATTTTAACATTTTGGTCACGGCAAGCTCACAGATCGAACGAGCGAACCTGAATTCGTCACCCTGTCCACATTTTAACTTAGATTTCTGTCACTTAGATACTCATGACCTCGATTGATGCCGATAAATTGCGAGAACTCGCGCTTGCCGTAATTCACACTGAAACTGAAGCGATTGCTGCGTTAACCGCCCGAATTAACGATGAATTTGTGCGTGCTTGCGATTATTTACTGCATTGCGACGGGCGAATTGTGGTGTTGGGCATGGGAAAATCAGGACATATCGGGGGAAAAATTGCCGCCACGCTTGCAAGTACCGGTAGTCCCGCATTTTTTGTGCATCCCGGCGAAGCGAGTCATGGTGATTTGGGCATGATTACTGCGAAAGATGTGGTTTTAGCCTTGTCGAATTCAGGTGAAACTGATGAAATTTTGGTGATTTTGCCGTTAATCAAACGTTTAAACGTACCCCTCATCGCCCTCACCGGCAATCCCAATTCAACGCTTGCCCTCGCCGCCACCGTCAATCTTGATGTCAGTGTCGCAAAAGAGGCGTGTCCCTTGGGTTTAGCTCCGACTGCCAGTACCACTGCTGCCTTGGTGATGGGGGATGCGTTGGCAATTGCATTGTTAGAAACACGGGGATTTAATGCCGCAGATTTTGCGCGTTCGCATCCAAAAGGTCGATTGGGACGGCGATTATTGTTGCATGTGCGAGATGTGATGCACACGGGCGAGCGAATTCCAGTGGTTTTACACTCAGATACCTTATCGCACGCAGTGGTTGAAATGAGTCGCAAAGGCTTGGGCATGACCGCGATTGTTGATGAAGCGTTCAAGGTGATCGGCGTATTTACCGATGGCGATTTGCGACGGGTGTTTGATAAAAAGATTGATTTACATCAAGTTTTAATTGCTGAAGTGATGACGCGAGGCGGAAAATCGGTGCAAGCGAATCAGTTGGCAGTGGACGCATTGACGGTGATGCAACAATATAAAATTACTGCACTTTTGGTGACAGACGCGGAACATTATCTGGTTGGAGCGTTGCACATGCACGATTTATTGCGCGCCGGCGTGGTGTGAGAAGTGGAAAGATGCCACACAATCTTGTTTCATTCTCAAAACTACAATTTCTGACAACAGGACTTATCCAAAAATATTGAGTATCAAGTTGAATTTCTTAGAATCTTTTCCAGAAAAAGGCTTCGACTCAAGATGAGTGTGGCGCGCAGAAAAATACTTTTTCACCCCTGCTCTCGTAGAATTTTTATTTGAAACAGACTATTGCGCTCTTCTTCTTGCAAACTGGAATGGATAAAACGAATGGTGGAGCGATATTTTGGAATCACGTTATATTTCAATGCGTTCACTCGTTTTTGTGTTTTGCGCTGCTCTTCCAACAATCGCCACAATGCTGTCTCCGCTTCACCCAATTTTGCCAGTAAAATCACCATGTTCGCCAATTGTTGCCGAGCCTCATCAAAACTACTGTCCGTGCCCAACAAACCAACGGGTTGCAATGGTAAACGTTCCGCACTCACTGAAGGATATTCCACGCCGATACTGCTACGCGGTAAGATATTGATTTCCAATGGTGGAGTCAATCCAATCGCGGCTTGATGCAATGCAGGCGTTCCCATGCGAATATGTGCCACACTCAGCCAATGATATGCCCGTTGTACCGCTAATTTCGCCTCTTGACGCAATTCTCGATATTGTTTCAAGCGTTCATACACCAATCGAGTCAACAATTCTTTTTTGCGCTCTAATAGCGTATGTCCTTGTTCTAAAAAAGCAACTTTACGTTTCAATTGCAACAAAGCACTTTTTGTCGGTGGAGTTTTTAAGCGTTGGGCAGTCATTGATTTTTATCCATTGCTAACGTAAATTTTTGAGTCTGAACTATTATTTTGATAATTAACCGAAATTAGCGATACAATCAATTATGTCAATTACGTTAATTAAGAAAATCATGGTTCAGACAATTCTATCAAAATCTAAACAAAAATAACCAGTTACTGAACTTTGCCACCAAATAATGTACTTTGCTGCAAACGACTCGCCATCGCACTGCCAAAGCGTTCGGCAAACTTTTCAAAATAATTGGGTTTCGCAGTAAAATCAACCAGCTTTTCAGTTTTCAGCACCTCACGCGCCACAAAACTGCTGCTCCCCAACGCATCCACCAAGCCCAATTGCACCGCCTGTTCGCCCGTCCACACTAAGCCAGAAAATAGTTGCGGATTTTCATCCACTTTCAACCGCTCGCCGCGCCCTTTTTTCACCACGTCGATAAATTGCTCGTGAATATTATTCAACAAAGTTTTCACATGTGCCGAGTCTTCGTCCTTTTGCGGAGAAAACGGGTCTAAAAACGCTTTATGTTCACCCGCCGTCAGCAAACGCCGCTCAATACCGAGCTTTTGCAATGCCTCCACAAATCCAAAACTACTCATTATCACGCCAATCGAACCCACGATACTGGCTTTATCGGCATAAATTTTATCCGCTGCCGCTGCAATGTAATAACCGCCAGAAGCGCACATATCAGTAATCACGGCATACAACGGAATTTCTGGATGTTTTTCACGTAATCGCTTGATTTCATCGTTAATATAGCCTGATTGCACGGGACTGCCACCGGGACTGTTGACGCGTAAAATGACTCCGACCGTATTTTCATCGGCAAAAGCGGCACGTAAACCGGTAATCACGATGTCTGCACTGGCTTCGCTGTCGTCCGCGATAACTCCTTGTAATTCCACTAAAGCAACGTGTTTGGAACTCGAAAATTCTTCAGCGGTGCCCACCAATTGTTGCCCTAAATCCGGTTTGATCAAGAAAAACAGCGAAAATAGATAAATAAATAACAAAACTTTGAAAAAAATGCCCCAGCGACGTGCCCGACGTTGTTCATTTAAAGTTGCAAATGCCAACCGATTCAATAAGTCACGTTCCCATTGTTGTTCTTTTGCAGCGACTGGTGAAGCAACTGACGAAACCGGCGCGGGCTGGGTCGTGGCTTGCTCTGTTTCTGATTCGGACATAAAATTTCTCGCTTATTTGAGTTAAAATGCACAATTCGCTTTCAAACAGTGTAACAGGATTCAAGAAATTTGTGTAAAATTACCTAAATTTAGCCAGTTGAGACAGGGACAGAGCGACCGAGGCAAAACACTAATTGATTGAAATAACGATATATTTTTCCCAACCTATTTTTCCTTTTTCGAGTTACGATGACATTCATGAACAACAAAGAACTGAAACGAAATCATTTACCTAAGCGCGGCAGACGCATCCATTTTATTGGCATTGGTGGTGTGGGTATGGGAGGTATTGCCGAAGTGATGCACAGTTTGGGATATGCCGTTTCGGGGTCGGATTTGCAAAAAAGTTTGATGACTCAACGACTTGCCAGTATGGGTGTACGAGTTCAAATTGGGCATGAGGAAAAAAATGTGCAGGGCTGTGATGTCGTGGTTTATTCCAGCGCGGTAAAAGCGGATAATCCAGAAATGCAAGAGGCACGTAAACAGCGTATCCCATTGATTCCAAGAGCAGAAATGTTGGGTGAGTTGATGCGATTTCGTCAAGGCATTGCCATCGCGGGGACACACGGCAAGACCACAACCACAAGTTTGGTCGCAAGTTTGTTGGCAGAGGGCGGTTTAGACCCGACATTTGTGATTGGCGGTAAACTCAATAGCTTAGGCACTCATGCCAGTTTAGGCTCTGGGGAATATTTGGTTGCGGAAGCGGATGAAAGCGATGCGTCATTTTTGTATTTGAAACCAGTGATGGCAGTGGTGACGAATATTGATGCCGATCACATGGAGACATATCAGCATGATTTTAATAAATTACGCGAAACTTTTTTTGAATTTTTGCAACAATTGCCGTTTTATGGCTTGGCGATTTTGTGTCTGGACGATCCCGTGATTCGTGAACAAATTTTGCCAGAAATTACCAAACCTACGCTTACTTATGGTTTAGCTGAAGATGCTGATGTGCGTGCAGTGGAAATTCAGCAACATGAAGGACAAACGCGTTTTAAAGTGTTGCGCGATCAGTTGTATTGGTTGGATGTCACGTTGAATTTGCCGGGAAAACATAACGTTTGCAATGCGTTAGCGGCGATCACCATTGCGCATGAAGTTGGGGTGTCTGATGCGGCGATTCTGCGGGCGTTGCACTCATTTAGCGGGATTGGGCGACGGTTTCAGAAACAAACATTGCAAATTCAACAAGGTGAGATTTTATTGATTGATGATTATGGGCATCATCCGCGAGAGTTGGCGGCGGTGTTTCAAGCGATTCGAGATGGTTGGCAACAACGGCGTTTAATTGTGGTATTTCAACCGCATCGTTATTCGCGGACACGGGATTTATTTGATGAATTTGTCGAAGTGTTAGCGCAGGTGGACGTGTTGTTTTTATTAGATATTTACGCGGCGGGCGAGGCAAAAATCACGGGTGTGACCGGTGACAGTTTGGTTCAAGCAATTCATGCGAAAAGTGGCAACGCGCCGGTATTTGTGCCACAACAGGATAAATTAGCCAATTTGTTATTAAATGTGTTGCAAGATCAAGATATTGTCCTAACCTTGGGCGCAGGAAACATTGGGACACTGGCGACGACATTACCGCATCTTTTGAATCAAAATTTGTAGCAACAATCAACCAAAAAGAAGTGGGGGGAAAGCGGAATATTTGATAAAATATCAATGATAAACAGGACGTAGCACTTCTGCATCATGGTAATCCGCCACGACAAGTAGTCACCAACTTCCTTGTCGATATTTTCCTTGCCGCTTCTGTCATCTGAAGTACAACCCACGTTATTTATATTCAATCAAGCCACGTCGTTTTCCCAACCAACGATGATAAAAATACCCCAATTGTCCGAAAGCAATGGGGATGTGTTGAAATTGAGAATGCAAGCCATATAAAAATAGCGTGAACCAATGATTTGATTTCCAACGAACTTTCCATGCAGTGCGCCCACTTAACAATAAAAAAATGCCCAATCCAGTTAAAATAGGCAACCATGATTGCAAGTAAATCGCTAACCCACTGCATGACAAGAATAAAATGAGCAGTGCCGCGGCATGAATTAAATTTTTCCGCGCTTCCCGCTGCCACAGTGGAAAAGCCGAATTTTTTAACAATTGTGACACTTCCGCGTAAGCATGACCGGCACGCACCGCCCTGCGCCAATATTGCGACCAGCGCGTAATCGCTAAATCATGCAAGGTCATCGGTGCATCAATATGCCAAATTTGATAATTGTGTGCGCGAACTCGTTGACACATCTCAGGTTCTTCACCAGCGATTAAATTTGCGTAGCCTCCAACCTGTTGCAATACCTCACGACGCATCAGTGCATCTCCCCCACAGAAATCTGAAACACCGGGGGGATAAATCCAGTCTAAATCAAGAGTCCGTTGATACCACGATTTTTCAGGAAAACGTTCACGCCGATGTCCCCATACAATAGCAACTTGCGGATTTTCTTCTAATATTTTCATCGCAGCGGACACAAAATCCGGATGTAACAACGTGTCACCATCCAAAAATAAAATATAGGGCGCAGTTGCCGCTTGCCACCCCGCATTTCGTCCGATGGCAGCCGCGGGGCGTTTTGGGTGCACAATCAAGGTGTTCGCTCCCAACGACTGAGCACGCGCCACGCTGTCGTCCGTCGAATCCGAATCTACATAAATAATTTCTACTGGCATTGCCCCGTGCATGGTTTGAACTGAACGAATACAATTAGTTAAACGCTCACCTTCATTTCTTCCGATAATTACAACTGATAAATGTGTCAATGTGATAGCCTACAGTGATAATTCAGCGATGATTTGTCAATTGTTCGGACAGTTTTTATAATTGTTTTTAAAATTAATAAGTTAAAAAATCAATTTGATTAAAAAACCTGTTAAAATCTAAATGGAATTTTAAAACTATCCAAACTGTTGTTTGTGTGCAGTCAAATCAATTATTCATGAACAGATTCAATGAGTTTTTCATCTTCAAAAATCATTGGGAGCATGACCTTGAATGTGGTGCCCTTGCCAACTTCGCTCTGTAACTCAATCCTACCATCATGTTTAGTCACGATTTTTTTCACAATATCCAACCCCAAACCACTGCCTTCACCAATGGGCTTTGTCGTAAAAAAGGGTTCAAAAATGCGTTCTCGGATGTTTTCAGGAATTCCCTTGCCTGTATCGGTGATGCTGACGACAATATTGTGATTTTCGATTTCGGTCTGAATGGTCAAAAGTCCATGATTATCCATTGCTTGCAGCGCGTTGTGAATCAGATTTGTCCACACTTGGTTAAGTTCGTCAGGAAAACAATAAATTTTTGGTATTTCAGCATATTTTCGTGTCACTTCCACATCAAATTTTAGTTTATTGTAATATAAAGTCAGCACGGTTTCTATTCCATCCGACACATGCGCGAGTGCTTTTTTGCCAGAATGATCGAAACGCGAGAAATTTTTCAGTGCAAACACCACCTTAGCAGCACGATCTGAAGCAGCGATAATAGTTGCGGTACTTTTTTGTAAACTGATGATGTGATAAGCCATGTCTAAAACTTTTTGATTATCATCAGATTGCAACAAAGGTATCCAAGGGGTAATCGCATCATAAATTCCCACTTCTATCAACTTATCTGCCAATAATTCCGCATGAGATATCATGGCTTGTTGCAATTGCAGGGTTAACCCTTTTCTCAGCTTGCGTTTTTCCTTGGAAGTCAGTAAATCCTGCTGTTGGGTCGAATGGTGCAACAATGCAAAAAAATCTTCTTGACGTTCTCGCGTAAGTGATTGAAAAAACTTTGGAATTTCCACCAAATATTGATTAACAAAACCGTCGATGCTGGTGACAGAAGAGCGAATTGCCCCTAGTGGAGTATTGATTTCATGCGCCACCCCGGCGATTAATTGCCCCAATGCTGCCATTTTTTCTGACTGTACCAATTCTCGTTGTGCGGTTTGCAAATGTTCTAACGTTTGTTCCAGCTTGGCATAATTTTCACTAATTTCATGATGTTGCGTAGCAATGATGTGATTTGCTTGTTCCATGGCGAGCATCGCAGTTTGCAATTCTTGTTCTTTTTGCTTGCGGTCGGTGATATCACGCACTGTTCCTACGGCACTCCATTCGCCTTTTAATTTGAGTGCAACGATAGAAATTTCGACCGGAAATTGTTCACCATTTTTGCGTAACGCTTTGAATTCTAATAATTTATTGAAAATTGTTCCTTCGCCAGATTCTCTGAATGTAATGAATGAATGGGCAACTTCTGGAGTCACGCCTGCGGGAACGATGAATGCGTGTAAGTTATGTCCAATTATTTCTTCTTCAGAATATCCAAAAATCCGTTCGGCGGACTTGCTCCAAAACATGACATGACCTAAACTGTTGATAACAATGAGTGCATCCATCAGGGATTGACTCACTTTTCTAAACATATCTTCACTTTCTCGCAATGCCATTTCAGTTTCACGCAATTTAAGAATATCTTCAATCCGCTCACGGTTAAATTCGTACAATTCACTATTCACTGCACTTAATTGCTCGGTGCGTTCTGCAACCAATTCTTCGAGATGATCTTGATATAACTTGAGTTTTTCTTCAATCTTTTTGCGATCCAGAATTTCTTGGTGTAACGAAATATTGGTTTCAATCAATTCATTGACACGTTCATCCACCCAGCGTTCCAAAATCGCGTTCGATGCTGCTAAATTTTCTTTTTGATATTCAGCGATATAGCGATAACGGTTGGCTTGAAAGATCAAAAACATAAATAACAAGCTCGTTACGGTAAGAATCAGTTGCTGAAAATAAAAATCTTTATCCAATTTGGTTATTTCCTCATCTTTCGCATAAGAAACCAAGTACCCAACAACATGATTATCTGTATTTTCCAAAGGAAGAAAGGTGACGCTGTAATTTTGTGATTCAATGACGGCATATTCCACAAATGGATAATTCTTGCTTAACTTTGGGGCAGTATGTTGTCGCAAAATTTGATTAATTTCCGTGAGTAAACGTAGTGTTGGAGGAAAAAATCTCTTGCGCTGCACTTCTTCGACATGATAGGTTTGTTGCAAAAAGTTGTCATTGATGGGGGAAGTTTGAAAATTGACTGGATTTTGCGCACGGTCATCTGTGGTAAAAGCAGCTTTTTTGAGAATAAAATCATAATGCTCTCGCTTAACCCGCAACATTTCATGAATAATTGCCTGGAATGAGATTCCAATTTCAACACTAGCAACATGGTCGCGTGGTTCGGGCAATGAAAACACGTAACGGAAATAGTTACCTTGCGCACTTTCGCGAAATCCGTAAAGTAACTCGGTGCTAAAATTAAATTTAGTGCCATGATTACAATTCATTTTTGTGGGATTGGACTGGGTATTCTGATCTAAATGAATGCTTAAAAAACACGAACCATCTGTTAAATAGAAATTGATCAACTTAAGTTTTTGTTTTATCAGTCGTTTATGGGTCGGTTGAAGTTTTTGATATAACTTTTGGCGCAATATTTCTTGTTGTTCTGGATCGGCTTGGTTCGCTTGTCTCATTAATTCAATGAGTTCAGGTTGGTTGATTATTTCATCAAAAACAGTTTGTGAAACCAATCCCAAGGTATTCAGTACAATTTGATAGGTGCTCCGCAAATTATTAACATATTGATTAGACAGATTTTTAACCTGTTCTTGGTGATGATGGCGCAATCCAAAAAATAACATCATCTCCAGAGAGATAAAAACAATGATGTAAAATTTCCAGTTGATAGTTTTCGGTTGGATTGGGTATGATTTCATATCAATTCAAGTTTTTTTGAGCCGTATCCAACAGATCGTAATCTTTTGGCGACAATTAGGGTTAGGAGGATCGAGTAGCGCGCGAGTGGCATGTTATCATTGAAAATTCATATTTTGTTGATCTCTCGTCTTGATCAAGCTGTGGTCTGTGGCAAGGGATATATTTTCAATTAAATCAATCGATTGTTGTCAAAAAATCATCCAGTGTTGCATACGATTAAATTGATGATATTGTTCGATGACTTAATGGTGACAAAACGCGGAACGAATTTTATGGAAGAAATCTAAAAGAGGCAGTCTATTTTACTGAATTTTAAACATTAAACTAATTAGTTATGATAAATATCAAAACATGAGAGAATGCTCTATAATGAGTTAAATTAACAGCTTATTAAAAAAATATTTTAATCAGACATGAGCGATTCTTTCTGCTCTTCATTTCATCTTAAGTCAATGATTTTAATGCGTTGTGAGACAATACCACCTAGATGCGCTCATACCATGAGTAAACATGTTTGCTTTGAGAATCTACGGAAAATTACATTTGAACTGTGTGACTCCGGGTGCTATAATTGTATCTCGCAATGATTAGAATTAATTAAAATCAATTAGTTACCTTGAAAAGGTGACACTATCCGATATCTTTCCCCTCACTTTTCATCTGCTCAGAATCCAAAAGATGTATCCACAAAACTACCTTTTAGGCGTATTACTCATTATCATTTCAGAATTCATGTTTGTTTCCATGTCCGCAGTGGTCAAGGTTACATCCTTTCACGTTCCCAGCGAAGCGATTGTATTCTTTCGTAATTTTTTCGCGATATTCATTTTACTGCCTTGGATGCTGCATCGTGGAGTCAATGTGCTGAGTTGGCAACAAATTCGGCTACACTTTTTACGCTCCCTTTCCGGTCTAGGTGCAATGTATTGTTTTTTCTACACTATCGCGCACATTCCACTGGCAGAGGCATCGTTGCTCAAATTAACCATGCCATTTTTCCTACCGATACTCAGCATTTTCTGGTTGGCAGAAGCAGTATCGTTGCGAGTTATCTGGGCAATTATTGTCGGGTTCATCGGGGTCGCGATAATTTTAAAGCCGGACACCATCACATTTTCCAGTGTCTCTCTCATCGCATTGTTAGGAGGGCTACTCGCTGCCGTCGCCACCAGCACCATTCGCCGCATGTCCGCGATTGATTCTAGCATCAATATTGTATTTTATTTTGCAGTGATTGGCAGTGTATTTTCCGCTATCCCATTGTTTTGGAGCGAATTTAGCTTAACCTATCACGCCATCATATTGTTATTTGCCGTCGC